>Ga0180301_10000164_pt1 | contig 48934 bp, 57 predicted proteins | sample GuaBasSediGuay16_FD_121797 | JGI IMG/M metagenome (GOLD analysis project Ga0180301, IMG submission 121797) | Subseafloor sediment microbial communities from Guaymas Basin, Gulf of California, Mexico - Guay16, Core 4569-2, 12-15 cm | ecosystem: Environmental > Aquatic > Marine > Hydrothermal... | reverse complement strand
GAAAAAATATAGTGCACCATTAACAAAGATTAAAATAAAAATTCCAATTTACTGATTAATTAGCTATATTACTATTTGTAATATTTTTAGTGAAAAATAATTTCTAAAAATTACCGTTGATAATCAAGTATGAAATTCTTGAAATCAAGTATAGGTCAACTACCCTATACTTGAAATCAAGTATAGTCAAAGAAGTCTCCCTCTTGACCACCTTGAGGGACATGGGTTTGACGTTGAATAACGCCCCCCCCAAAATGCAACATCAGCGGAAAATTTTTAGAAAAACTTAAGTGAGTTAAGCAATAAAAAATTAAAAAAAGAATAGGAAGGGTGAAAATGTGGAGAAAGAAAGAATTAAGCTTTTTATTCGATTATTTGCCAATAATAGTGGAGATTGCCAAATTAGGGGGAGAGTTTGAGTTTAAAGATTTGCAAAGGGTATTTTCAAGATTTTACATTTTGAGTTTTTTGAATGCTGGATACAGTTTTAACTTTTTGGAGAAGAAGAATGGAAAATATAGGTTAAACATTAAGTTGCCCAAAAGCCTAACATTCAGCATTGATGAGGAGATAAATGAAAATGCTTTGTTGGTTAAGAATGGAATTCAAATTTTAGTTGAATAGCTATTCAGTTATTTTAGCTTTAGTTATGTAAATTCTATTTCCTTCTTTCCAAAAAGCTATTAAGTCACCTTCTTTGATGTTTAACTCTTTAGCAACTTCTTTGATTAATGTAATTTTGTTGAATCTGGTCACTTTAGATGTTCCCAATAGTTCTTTCATGTGGTTAAAAGAGTAGAAAAGTATATATATTTATCGTATAAATGAACTAATTGAACTAAAAACTGAGGTGATAGGATGAAGTCTGGGATATTTGGGAAAAGTTATAGGTTGAAGAAGACTAAGTATTACCCCGATGGGATTGGAGCAAATCCAAAGTATATGCAAGCAAATCTCAAAGTTGTATTGGAAAATAGACAGGAGGATTTTTGTATTAGATTTTGGGAGGAGTTCAGTAAAGTAGATATGAAAATAAGGGAATCAGAGTTACCAGAGGCTAATTCTATTGTGCTTGAACTAAATTTTAAAGGAGATAAGTACACTTTAGAATTAGCTTTGCATTTAGACATTGCTGAGAAATTAATCGAGTTTATTAGTGAATTTTTGAGATTAGAGGAGAAGGGTTTAATTCTTCAGGAAAATCAGCCGCCGGCGGGATTTGAACCCGCGACCTGGTGATTACAAGTCACCCGCTCTGCCAGCTAAGCCACGGCGGCCTGATGTTAAAATAAGTATGGGAGATGAATTTAAGGGTTGTGGTTTTAAATTTGTATGCAGAATTTAAGATGGGAAAGGTTCATAGCTAATGATCAAAACCAGCAAAGGCTGTTAAAAACTTGGCAAGCTTTCTTCCATACCATCTAAGGAATGGAGTATTACGGCTGGAAAATAATAAAAAAGTAATCAACTTCATAACAATTTTTTGAACCCTTTCCCGATAAAATAAACCTCTGCACTCCTCTTTCTTGATGCTTTTGGTGAATGAAACTTTTTAAATCTAAAATAAGGCTTAAATTCGTTGAACAGCTTTTGAATTTCTTCTCCCTGAAAAACCTTGACAACAAAACATCCGTTGCGTTTCAAAAACAACTTTGCTATATTAAACGCTGCTTTAGCCAAATCGATGGATAGCAGATGGTCAATTGTCCACTTTCCCGTTATCTTGGGGGATGCATCGCAAATCACAACGTCAAAAGAATCTCTAATCTCCTTAATCTTCTGCACCGTTTCTTCTTTGGTTATGTCTCCACGAATAAACTCCACACCTTCAATGGGCTTCATTGGATTTAAATCAACAGCAACAACTTTGGCCCCAAGTTCAACAGCCACCTGACTCCAACCTCCTGGGGAAGATCCTAAATCAAGAACCCAGTTGTTTTCTTTGATTAGCTTGAATTCTTTGTTCATTTGAAGCAATTTAAAGGCTGCTCTACTTCTATACCCCTTCTTCTTCGCTTCCCAGTAATAATAATCCTGTTTCTGCTTCTTCATCCTAAACTAAACAACCTTTACCAAGACTTTCCTCGTTCTCGGGCCATCCAACTCCACAAACAATACCCTTTGCCAGGTTCCAAGCTCAAGTCTCTTATTTGCTACTGGTATCACAACTGAATTTCCCAGTAAGGTGGCTCTTAAGTGAGCGTCTGCATTGTTGTCTATTCTGTTATGCTTGTAAGACTCTTGTGGAACGATTTTTTGAATGATGTTGAGTATGTCATCCAAAAGTCCGCTTTCAGCCTCGTTTATTATCAGGGCTGTTGTGGTGTGCCTTGTATAAACCAACGCTATTCCATCTTCAATTCCACTATTTTTAACAATTCCTTCAACCTCATTCGTTATATCCACAATTTCAATTCTGCTTTTTGTGTTAATTGTGATATACATAAAACTTCATGGAACTCTAACTATATATTCCTTCATGTTTTCAAGCTTGAACTCTCCAAATTCTATAAGCCTTACTTCCGACCCCACATTAGTTAAAATCTTGATGTTCTCTTGGTCACTCTCGTTCACGATCCCCATTCCCAGATATCTATCCCCATACAATCCAACGACCAAACCTTTGAGTTGATCAAAGCTGAAAATACACACATCTTCAACGCTAAAAACACCCTTCAAAGCCTTTATGACTTCATAACCCACCTCAATCCCATCCTCAACACACACGTTAAGAAAGTCGTATCCCTTTTCAATAAAAACGATTTTTGAGTCGATTACTTCATGAATGAACTCCTCCTCAATTCTCTTACCTTTAAATAAGTTTGTGTTACCCAGTTTAATTTCACTAAGTTTAAACTCTCTTTCATCAGCATTTTCAAGCCATTGTTTGTACAACTCACTCCTTATTGATATTCTGTGTTCCCTACTCTTTTTCTTGACAACGAAAGATTCAACATTAAAAACGTCAAAATTGGCGTTCAAATCAGCTAAATAATCCACGTCATTAAAACAGACTACCACATCCGGGTTGATTATTTTAATCTTGGCCAGCTTGTACTCCCTTGCTTTCCTACCCTTAACCCATCCGGTTGTGTCAACTATCAACTTCTCTGATTTGCTCAGTTTACCATCCAACTTTTGCATCAGTGCTGCCACACCCCTTATACATCTCACTTCTCTCCCCATCGGACTTGTTGAGCCAATAAAGAAGCCATCTTCCATCTCTATTTGCGAAATGGAGAGAATTTTTTTATCTACATTTCCAAAACCCATCGCTGCCGGATGCGCTATGTCTGATTGTCCAATATCTAAATCCAAGACATACTTCAAACCATCCATGTTGTTAGCCAAATACGTTGCCAAGCCACTCTTACCTGTATCAACATCTCCAAACAGAAAGATTCTATTGTAATCTTTATTGGCAAGCTTTTTCCAGCTTTTAGGAATTGTGTTACCTTTTAAGGCTATGTATTTCCCTTCTGCTCTGACTTCTCCCTTTTTTACATAGACAGGAATGGGTTTGTTAGTAACAACTTTTTTTACCGGGCAGCCAAACACTTCAGCCTCTCCTTCTATCTCAACAACTCCGCTTTCAATGATTATGGTTGTATCCCTTTCCTCCCCCATCATTCAAGCTAAATTTAAGTTATTTCTCCATCTTTATTTCAACAATTCTCATCTCCGGATTTGTCTCAAACAACTTTGTCAAATTGTAGTCTCCAATCTTCGCAATGCTTAATCCATCTTCGTAATTCTGGTAGTAGTAATATACAGTATTGTTTTTAGTTTCGTTTGTGGAAACAAAGAAACCGTTCTTTGTAAAATGAATTGCAACAACTTTCTCATAAACACTTCCATTCATTCTAAAGCCAGCGAAGTAAAAATCTCCAACGCTTGTGTTGTTACTCGTTATTTTGTCCTTTGCAAAATCACCGTACAGCATAAAAGCATAATTGAAATCCGCCTTTGTGAAGTTGTATATCCTTGTCGTGTAGTTGTACGTGTATTCACCAACCGATGCGTTGTTTTGTGTAATTAAATCCACAACACCATATACGAGTGTTGGATAACCCAAAACAAATGGAGATGTTTGGTCGAGCAAAGCAGCTCCTTGTCTCAGCTTTATTTTATATCCCTTGTATTCTTCTTGCCCCTCGTATGCAAAGAAAACCTTGCTTTTGTTTACGTTAACAAAATAAAGTGGATAGGGGTATTCAGCTATGATTATGCTTTCTATACCCACTCTGTTTGGAAAGGCTATATGATTGAAGGTATAAGGGTCAATGTTTGACTTAAACGCATTGTGAACCAAAGTGTAAAGATCAGACTCTTCATTCAAACCTTTAAAACTCAAATACAAGACAAATTGGGCGCCATAAGGCAGATAGTTCATGCAATTGGAGAAGTTGCCCATATCAAACTTTATCTCCCTCTCAGAAACTGTTGTAGAGCCTTTAAATGCGTAAACCAAAACCGAGCCAACCATGATTAAAGCCAAGATTAACGCCAGTATCCTTGCAGATTTGGTCTCCATTTTTTTAGCCATAATCCAAGTTGGCGTGTAACAAATAAAAGTTGTGGAATTGCACTAATGTAATTGGATTGTGAAGAGCAAAAGATTTAAATCCTCGCTTCAGAACTGCTACAATGGACGAATTTGAAGAAATCTTAATAGACTTGATAGATGAAGAAGAGGAGGAAATTGAGGGTGAAGATGACGTTAAACTCGCTGAAATCTTCAGATTGGCTAACAGGTTAATTAGGTTACTTGAAGATATAAAGAGTCATGAATTGCGAGAATCGGCATCTTTAATGCTCATAAAGGAGATTGTTGGTGAAGATAAGCTTTTATTAGGATTGGCAAGTAAAATGCTTCAGGATATAACGTTCAATCACTCTGATGATGAAAAGTATGTTTCCTAATTTTCTTTTCTATAGCTTACAGTTGTACTCTTTGCACTGTTCGGGTTTTGTTTCGTGAATTTTACAGAATACCTTATCTCCCGCTTTTACAATAAACGGGCAGAACTCAAGCTTGTTTCCATACTCATCAAACCAAACCTCTCCACCCACGATTTTACCGTTAAAAGAGTAAATAAAAACGTGTTTTAGTATATCTTGTCTATTCTCATTAATCCACCTATTTATATCATTAGCTGTAGCAAAAATCTTTGATCCCATTTCTATGCAGCATTTACCACAATGCTCACACATGCTTAAGTTTTTCAACTATTTTTAGCAAAATATCACCAGCTTTTCCGTGTATGACAACATCGAACAGCTCATCTCTATCTGTAGGATCGTAGTTAATGATAATTAGCTTTGCTTCGTTTTCCTTTGCAATGAATGGCAAATGAGCTGCGGGATAAACGACCAAGCTTGAGCCCACAACCATAAACACATCGCACTTCCTCGCCTCATCCATAGCCTCGCTCAGCACATCACTCGGTAAAGCCTCACCAAAAAACACAACCCTTGGCTTTAGATAGTAGCTACCACAACTTTCACACCTCGGAATCTCCTTTTCAATTTTTTTCTCTATTTCCTCCCATTTGTATGCAGTATGACAATCCAAACAGTCAACATACTCCATAGAACCGTGCAACTCTAAAACTCTACTACTTCCGGCTTTTTGATGGAGCATGTCAATGTTCTGGGTTATTACAGCTTTAACGATTCCCATTTTTTCCAGTTCAGCTATTGCGTAGTGGGCTTTGTTTGGTTCTGCTTTTGTTTTAACCAGCAACTCCTTCGCAAACTCCCAGAATGCTTTGGGATTCCTTTTAAACCCATAAATTGATGCTACCTCTTCTGGATCATACCTCTCCCACAAACCTCCTGCACCTCTGAACGGTGGGATACCACTTTCAACCGATACGCCTGCTCCAGTAAAAACTACAGTGTGCTTCGATGACCTTAAAAGTTCTACAACCTTTTCAATTTTGTTATTATTGCTGTCCATAGAGTTGTTTTGTTGTCGTTCATTTAAAAATTTTGAGTGTTGATTGTATCTAATTATAATTATTAAAGGTTAATAACCGAAAACTTTATTGGTGATAATTAAGAAGAATAAAAAGGTGAGGTGGATGAAAAAAAAATTTGTAGTAATAGGTATACTGTTGGCTTTCTTAATTTCTACTGTAGCGGTAACCACAGCAAAACACAAACCAGATTTTAAGCCATCTCACGCAACAGATATTGAATTGGTGAAAAAAGTAACGTTAAAGGGGCCTAAGGCTAAAGGGGGCAAACGGGCAAAGCAAGCTTCTACTGGTGTTCTCGGTGAACTGTGTAAAGGGGAAAAATACGCAATAATAATTGGTATCTCTGATTATCCTGGCGATGAAAATGATTTGAGATATGCGGATGATGATGCTGTGGATGTGTACAATACACTCGTAAATGTCTACCGCTTCAGTTCTGATAACATTTATCTGCTTATAGACAGGGATGCAACAATAGACAACATCACTGCAGCTATAGAAGATGTAAAGGGTAAAGCGCAAACTGGAGATGAAGTCGTCTTCTTCTTCAGCGGTCATGGAGCAAGAGGTATTGCAGATGATGGTGATAGAGAAAAGATTGATGAAGCTATAGTTGTTCATGACGGTTCAAACTTAGTGTATCTATGGGATGGAGATTTAAAACAGTTGTTCTCAGGATTTAGCACATCAAGAATATTCTCTGCATTCGATTCGTGTCTCGCAGGTGGAATGACTGATCTGAAAGCCACTGGAAGAGTTATTGCTATGGCTTCAACTGAAAATGGATATTCGTATGAAATACCAACTTTGGAAAATGGAGAGTTTACATACTACTTCTTTGAGCAGGGAATGCATGGCTTGGCGGATAATCATCCCCAAGATGGAAATGTAACAGTCGAGGAGGCTTTTGATTACACAAAGGCAAGCTGTGACCTTGACCGCCCAACAATAAGCGACTCGTTTGAAAACGATTTGTTACTTTAAAATTTAATTTTTTAAAATTAAAAATTTACCTCTTGCCTCTTCTCTCTTTAGATTTTGGTCTTAAACCCTTGTATCCGCATTTCCTGCATACCTTAGCCTTCATTGGGTTTCGGGCGTTACACTTCATACAAATTTTGACGTTTAAGAGTCTCGCCTCTGCCTCTGGAAATCTTGCCATGGGTTTACGGAAATAAAAAGGTTATTTAAGGATTACGTTTGTTTTTAATGTTGTAACATCACATAGTCTCTCAAACAAATTTAAATCCTTGAAAGTCAACATACTATCATGAGAGCTGTATGGAAAGGTAGCGTATCATTTGGATTAGTTAGCATACCAATCAAGCTTTACAATGCTACACTCAGCAAAGAACTGCAGTTTCACATGTTGCATGCAGAGGATGGGGGTAGAATCAGGTTTAAAAAGGTGTGCGAGAAGTGTGGTAAGGAAGTGTCGAAGGATGAAGTTGTGAGGGGTTATCAACTTGCAAAAAACGAGTATGTGATTTTGACTGATGAGGATTTCCAAAAGATGCCGCTAAGGAGCGTTAAGAGCATTGATATAAAGCAGTTTTTCGATCCAAGTGAGCTCAACTTCATCTACTACTCGAATTTTTACTACATATCTCCAGACAAGGGTGGTGAGAGGGCGTATTATTTGCTCAAAGAAGCTTTAAAAGATACAAACAGCATGGGAATCGGTAAAATTGGGATGAGGGGGAGAGAAAATCTTGTGGCGATAAAAGCATACAACGGTGGTTTGGTTTTAGCTCAACTCCACTACTTCGATGAGGTTAGGAATCCCTACGAAATCCCAAACTGGGGTGTTGAAGTAGAAGTAAATAAAGAGGAGTTGGAATTGGCTAAAAAGCTAATTTTGGCTATGAAAAAACCGTTAAAGCTTGAGGAGTACAGAGACGAGTATAAAGAAGCTTTAAACAAGTTGATAGAGGCTAAGATTGCTGGAAAGGAAATAAAGGTTGCAGAAGAAGTAAAGGCTGCAAAATCGTTAATGGATGCACTAAAAGCGAGTTTAGAATCGCTTGAGGCCTAATTGATAAAATTCATGCATGACAGACTGGTTTTATAAAAAGATTTATCCAATGCTTGCTGTAAAGGGAGAGCCTTTTAGCGATGAGAACTTCATTTATGAAATAAAATGGGATGGGACTAGATGTTTGGCTTACGTTGATGTTGAAAATGGAAGAATAAGGCTGCAAAATCGTAGGTTGATAGACATAACTTACAGATACCCAGAACTCGATTTTCTGAATGCTGTTGAGCAAAATGTAATCTTAGATGGAGAAATTGTTGTGTTAAAGGAGGGAAAACCATCGTTTAGATTATTACAGAAGAGGGAGCATGTGGTTTCAAAAACCAAGATAAGCTTGCTTTCAAAACTGTATCCTGCTGTTTTATTTGCCTTTGATGTGTTATACGATGGAGAATGGCTGCTTGACCATCCATTGATTGAGCGCAAAAAGATTTTGTCTGAAGTTGTTCAAGAGACGAATCACGTTTTACTGGCAGATTACGTTAAAAAGGAGGGTGAAGTGTTTTACAACAAGGTTACAGAGGTTGGATTAGAAGGAATAATTGCCAAAAAAGTTGATAGCAGATATGAAGCTGGAAAGAGGAGTGAAAACTGGATTAAGATTAAGAAAAGAAATACGGTTGATTGCACAATTGTTGGATGGCTTGAAGGAGAAGGTAGGCGTGAAGGTTACTTTGGCTCACTTGTTCTGGCTTTAAAAGACAATAACAACTTTGTCCACATTGGACAGGTTGGAACGGGATTTGATGACGAATTTGTTAAATCCTTTTACAATGAACTGAGGAAGGTTGAGATTGATAAAAAACCAAAGGGTTTAGAAAAAGAGGAATTCAAAAGGAAAATTCACTGGGTTAAACCGATTTATGTATGCGAGGTTGAATTCTTGGAAATTACAAAGGATGGAAAACTTAGAGCGCCAGTATTTTTGAGGTTGAGAGATGATAAAAGTGTTGAGGAATGTACGGTTGAACAGTTACGTTTAATTTGATTATAACACCAAACCACTCCTCAAATTTTTAACCTTCTTTTCAAGCTCATATGCAGAATCTTCACCATACTTCTCTATGATTTCAACTAAGGCACTTCCAACAACGACCCCATCCGCTCCAGCCTCAATCAGATCTCTGACATGCTCTGGCTTCGACACACCGAATCCAACTGCTACTGGCTTTCTAACCGTTGATTTAGCCTTCTTTATCAACTCAAATGCTAAGCTTGAAACCCTGTCTCTTGCTCCAGTTATACCGTAGAGAGAGATCAGATAAACGAAGGCTGAACTTGCTTCATCAATCATTCTGAGTCTTTCTTCGCCTGTGTTCGGGGCTGCCAAAAAGATCGTTCCCATACCGTATCTTTCGCATATGGCAAGGTATTCTTCAGCCTCTTCTAACGGTAGATCGACAACTATCATTCCATCAACTCCCGAAGCTTTCGCCTTACTCACGAATCTCTCAACTCCTTGCTTGTATACAGGATTGTAGTACCCCATTAGAACGACAGGAGTGTTAGAGTGTTCTCTAAACTCTTTAACTAAATTGAACACATCCTTTATCCTTGTTCCGGCTTTCAAAGCCCTATGGTTTGCTTTTTGAATTACCTTTCCATCTGCCATCGGGTCGCTAAAGGGTATTCCCAATTCAATGACATCGGCATATTTGTCCAACGCAAGCATGAATTCAAGGCTTGCTTTGATGTTCGGATCGCCAGCAGTGATGAACGTTATTAAAGCCCTGTCAATCATTTTAATTCCCTCCTAACAATTTCCAGATCCTTGTCTCCTCTTCCCGACAGGTTTACAACCACCACTTCATCCTTCTCCATTTCTCTTGCAATCTCCATCGCATATGCCAATGCATGGGCAGATTCCAAAGCCGGTAGAATGCCTTCGGTTTTCGATAACTCAACGAATGCTTTCAAAGCGTGTTCATCATTAACAGTCACGTACTCTGCCCTCTGTATCGCCTTCAAATAGGCATGCTCAGGTCCTACGCCGGGGTAATCCAAACCGGCAGCAATGCTGTGAGTCGTTAACATCTGCCCATCTTCATCCTGCAGAAAGTAGGAAAGCATTCCGTGTAAAATGCCTTTCTCTCCAGCAACGATCGATGCTGAATGCCTTCCCTTTTCGATGCCCTCACCACCAGCTTCAACGCCTATAAGCTTGACTTTATCCTTGATGAAGGGATGAAAGATGCCGATCGCATTGCTCCCACCGCCAACACAGGCAACGATGCAGTCCGGTAAACATCCTTCCATTTCAATAATCTGCCTTTTCGTCTCTCTCCCAATAACGCTCTGAAAATCCCTAACGATTGTTGGATAGGGATGTGGTCCAACGACGGAGCCTATTAAGTAATGAGTAACTTCGAAGCTTGCCACCCAATCCCTCAAAGCCTCATTTATCGCATCCTTCAACGTTCTGCTCCCACTTTCAACCGCATGAACCTTAGCATTTAACAACTCCATTCTGAAAACGTTCATCCTCTGCCTTTCAACGTCTTCACTACCCATGTAAACTTCCGTCTTCATTCCAAATAATGCACCAGCAATTGCTGTTGCAACACCATGCTGTCCCGCTCCAGTTTCTGCTATCAATCTGCTTTTTCCCATGTACCTTGCCAGCAAAGCTTGACCAATTGTGTTGTTTATCTTGTGTGCCCCGCTGTGCAGTAGATCTTCACGTTTCAGGTAAATCATAGCCCCACTAACTTTCTTTGTCAAATTCTCAGCGAAGTAGAGGGGGGTAGGTCTTCCGGCGTAATGCTTTAAGTAATACGCTAATTTTCTCTGAAATTCCTCATCCTTCTTTATCTCCTCATAAGCCCTTTCCAATTCCTCTAAAGGTGGAATCAGGACCTCTGGTACAAACCTTCCACCAAACTCTCCAAACTTCATTTCGACACCTCTGACAAGTATACAACAACGTTGACGAATAACATTATGAAGGTTATAAATACGACAACAAGAGTTATGACAGAATACATGCTGCTGTTAAGCTTGTTCTTCATCCCATAAGCCAAAACTGCGATAAAATACAAGTAAACAAAGCTCATAACAATAAAAAGTAAAAGTTCTTTATTTAAAAGCCAGAAAGCAAAAAATAGGAGGTATGATGCCATCAAGATTGTAATTAAAGCTTTGTAGTTCGTTTTGACATTTTCATCAATCTGTTTAAATTTCGCTTTCACCTCATTACCTTTATATCTCACAACTCTGCACCAAGAGGATGTATTGCATTTGGGGCATTTCAAAAGTCTTAGATAGAGTTGTTGCAAGCTGAGAAGAACGTCAATGGCGGATATCTTAAATTCGTTGCCACATTTACATCTGTATTCGGTGTTGTTTGCGAGATGCTTTGCGAACCAGAGTATGAACAACGGAATTGCTAACGTTGGCAGTAAGGCGAGAGATTCGTTAATGTAAGCCATGACAAAAGTGGTTGAAAGGTAGAGGATTGTGAAGGTTATTACGATTTTAAAGATGTCCCTCAGCATTCCAAACACCGAACTTTGCAAGTTTCACAAATTTCGCAATCAATTCTTTGTCTTTCCTTCCATTTCTCTCCACCCCGCTCGAAACGTCCAAACCATGCGGTTTAACAAATTTTACTATTTCGCAAACGTTCTCTGGAGTTAAACCACCTGCTAAAACCACATCGAATTTCCTTGCTATAATTCTGCTGATTCTGTGGTCATGCGTTTTTCCGCTCCCTTTTCCGGTGTCAAGGAGTATTCTGTCAACCTCGTACATCTCAATTTTGCCTATAATTCCATCAGCATCCTTTACGAAATCCTTACTGCTTTTCGGAATCCTAAATGCCTTCATAGTGTAGACTCCAAACTCCGTCTTGATTCTTTCAACTTCCTTTGGACTAATCGAATCGGTGTGGATTTGGATGTATTCTGCATTCGTTTTTTCAATCACTCTCCCCCATTCCTCAAAGCTGCTGGAGGTTGAAACAACAAAAACTGGGATGTTTGCACTCTCTATTATCTCCCTCGCCGTATTCAAGCTAACCCTTCGCTTTGAATTGCTGACAACTACACCAGTAGCATCGGCATACCTTTCAACCAATTTTAATTCCTCTTCATCCTTAACACCACAAACCTTCAAAAAATCAATTTTAATCTTAACCATAACCACCACAAATTTTAACGAAGTTCTCTATGATCTTCAACCCCTCTCTCCTTTCATATTCCGTCAGAACACTCTCCGGATGAAACTGCACACCCTCTATCTCCCTTCTCTTGCACCTTATCCCCATAACAACACCATCATCGCTGATTGCGGACAGCTCAAAATTTTTTGGTAGTTTTAGAACTGCTAAAGAATGGTATCTCCCAACATTTAACGGATTCCTAACGCCTTTGAAGATCGTTTTTCCATCATGCTTCACAACACTGGTTTTTCCATGAACGGGCTTTATTCTGCCAACTTCACCACCAAAAACGTGTGCTATTATCTGATGCCCCAAACAAACACCCAGAATTGGAATGGATGCATCGACAATTATCTCATGACAATTTCCAACATCTCTTGCATTGTCTGGAGAACCGGGGCCGGGAGAAACTATTATGCCGTCTGGATCGATTTTTCTGATCTCTCTTAGTGTTACGGTATTTGGAACAACTCTAACCTTATCGAACAGTGAAACGTAGTCAGCCAAATTCCATACGAAGGAATCCTTATTATCTACTATCAGTATCATGTCCCATTATTCCATCTATTCCCAAAGCTTTCATCACTGCCGCCATCTTTCTTTCCGTCTCGAAGTACTCCTTTTCAGGAACGGAATCAGCTACTATCCCCGCTCCAGCCCTAACCCTACAAACGTCATCTATTTCAACCATTCTTATCGCTATTGCCATGTCAGCATGCCCACTTACTGAGAAATAGCCCACAGCCCCTCCATAAACCCTCCTCTTCGATTTTTCAAGCTCATCTATTATTTCCATCGCCCTAACCTTTGGCGCTCCTGTAAGAGTACCTGCTGGAAACGCCGCCTCCATCGCATCGAACATCGTTAAGTCATCTTTTAGCTCTCCAACAACCTCACTCTCTATGTGCTGAACGTGGCTATATTTAACAACCTCAAAGAATTTCGTTAATTTAACACTCCCAGCCTTGGATACCTTTCTCACATCATTCCTTGCCAAATCTACAAGCATAACGTGCTCAGCCCTCTCCTTCTCATCTTTCAGCAATTCTTCTGCAATTTCCTTGTCTTCTCTCTCATTTTCTCCCCTTGGCGCCGTTCCAGCAATCGGGTTAATCCTTACAAGATTTCCATCAACCGATGCCATTGTTTCTGGAGAAGCGCCAACAACAGTCTTTTCAAACTCAAGCAAAAACATGTAGGGGCTGGGATTTATTTTGCGAAGATTTCTGTAAATTTCAAAGGCTGAGAGATCACTCTTTATTCTGTATTCCCTTGATATAACCGCTTGGAAAACATCTCCGGCAAAAACGTGTTCTTTAGCTTCCTTAACCATCTCCTCAAAGCTCTCCTTTCCAGCGTCACAACCGACAATCTCACTCCCAAGAGATTTGCTTTCATCTAATTCAGTCCTTTTAGCTTTTTTTACAACCTTCTCAGCGTACCTTGCTTGATCAACTGAATTTTTTAAAGAGAGATAGTAGAATCTGTTCGAGATGTGATCGTAAACAAAAACGTGGTCATAATAAGCGAAGATCGATGCCTCCTCGACTTTATTACCAAAATAAGCATGAACCGAATCGTAGCTAACAAAGCCAACAAAACCACCCATAAATCTGTTTCCATCGGTTTTAACTTCAAATAGCGACTTTAACGCCTGAAAAGGTCTTTTTTCATCTGAGATTTTATCTCCATCAACCCTCGTATCCTCTTTAATTTCAACGATGAATTCAGGATTTGATGAGATGAACGTGTAGCGGGCTTTGAGCTCATGTTTACTCAGGGATTCGAGTATGAATGGATATCTCTCCTCTCTGACAACATTGTAGAGCTTTAACGGCTCTACAAAATCAAGCTTCTTTGCTAACATCCCTCACCTCTCTCACCTTCGCCAAAACGTCTCCCTCAAAAATTGCATTCTTCACAATCTCAACTCCCTCTTTGAAATCAGAGGCAATTTTGCAAGCACACAAAGCTGCCGATGCATTGACAAGGACAAAATTCGCATCCTCGTTCATAACTCCCGCAAACACCTTCAGAATCCTCCTAGCACTCTTCTTTGCCGAGTTGCATGGTATTGTTCTTGTTTTAGTAATTCCAAAATCCTCCGGGCAAATCTTATAAATTTCTACCGTTTTACCAACTTCTGCAACGATCGTCTCACTGCTTGGACTTACTTCATCCAACCCGTCTCCATGTACAACCAATGCTTTCTTTACACCAAGTATCTTCAAAGCGTTCGCAATCTTCCCAACTAAATCGGAAGAATACACCCCAACCAATTGATAGGCTGGATTTGCGGGGTTAGCTAAAGGGCCGAGCACATTGAATATTGTTCTTATTCCAAGCTCCCTCCTGATCGGCATTATTTTTCTTAAAGCTGGGTGGTAGTTTGGAGCTAATAGAAATGCAAAGTTGGTTTTTTCGATGCATCGCTGTGCTTTTTTTGGTGGTAACTCTATTTCAATCCCCAATTCTCTCAAAACGTCTGCAGATCCGCTTTTTGAGGTTACCGAAAAGTTCCCGTGCTTCGCAACCCTAACAAAGCACGACAATAGCAAAGATGATGCCGTGCTCACGTTTATCGTGGCAAAACCATCTCCGCCAGTCCCGCAAGTATCAGCAACGATACCAAAATCAACCTCTAAGGCTTTGTCTCTCATAGCCTTTGCCAACCCCGCAATCTCCTCAGCGGTATAGTTCTTTGCCTGCATTGCTGCAAGATAGGCAGCAATTTTGATTTCGCTCTCGTTCAGCATCGCATCAAAGAGTTCGTAAGCCTGCTCAAAACTCAAATCTTTGCCATTAGCTATTATGTCGAGCATTGAATCACCTCTTTACGAACTCCTTCACAACCTTCTCAACATCCTCAGCAACCATAAAAGCGGTGCCGATTAAAGCAGCATCAGCAACTCTCAAAGCCCTTCTCAAGTCATCGATCGTTCTTATTCCGCTCTCACTAACCCTTAAAACCCTGTTTGGCAAATAATTACACAATTTTTCCGTTATGCACACACTGCCATCATCTTTCTCCAATTTCGTTATGTCCCTGTTGTTTATGCCTATCATTGTTGTTTTCGTTTGCTTTGCAATTGCTACATCTTCAATTGAATGGACTTCAACAAGCGTCTCCAATCCATGTTCCAATGAATAATCAACGAATTCCGATGTTTTATCCTTCAGAAACCTTGCAATAAGCAAGATCGCTGAAGCTTCTACCTCAGCTGTTTTTTCGATCTCATGTTTGTCCATTACAAAATCCTTCCTTAAGACTGGTAGATTTGACCCCTCACATATCCTTCTGAAAAGCTCAAAATCGCCTTTAAACTCCTTGGCAGTTATATACGAAATCCCCACAACCCCGCATCTCTCATAGATTTCCATTATTTCAATTGGATCTCTCTTTCCAAGCAGATCTCCGTGTTTTGGTGAATAAACCTTGATTTCCGCTATTATGGGATTTACTTCGTTTTTGTATAACTTGATCATCTCAGCCAAACCAAAGTCCATCACCCATGCTTTTTCCCATCATTAATGCTCATTTACATATTGTATATTTAAGCATTTCTATTAGGCTATAAGTGGGAAAAGTTGAATTAGTGGAGTTTCTGATAGTTGTAGATCGTCATCTGGCATAGACAATCAACAAAGCTGTTAAAGGCGAAGTGCAAGGTTTGCCGAGCATTTAGATGAGCGAGAGCAAACAGCATACTCGCTGTTAGTGAAGGGCAAAGATGGAAACTATGCTTCCACAGCTCCTAAGAATTGAATCACATCAGCCAGATACTCATCCTTTTCGGTAGATGGTGAGCATAATTCAGATGGAAAAATTTCACTATGTTTCTTAATTATATACTCCACAAGATTATTCAAAGCTTCTTCAGACCCTTCAGAAGTTATAAACTCATCATATAGCTTTCTCACATTCCAATCTTTTATGAGCAGATTTCTAAATATAATTGTATAATTTTTACCATATTTCAACAGATTTGCTCTTTCACTTATTGCTATTAATTGAGAAAGCCATATATCATCATATCTCAGCAATAATAAATCAGAAACAGGAGTTCTCTGTCTAAAAAGTTTCTCTGTCACCTCATCTCCATATAAGGCACCACACTTTATTGTTATACCAGAAAGTCTGTGCCTAACTTCAACTTGTAGTTTTTCATCATCTACATCTATAATGTCAAACTTTTTGGAATCCCTCATCTTGCTCAATAAATAATTAAATCCTTCTTTACTTGATGAATAAAAACCATTTCTTTTATCGGCATCAATACTAGCAGGAGAATCTGTTATATCAAAGAGAATTCCTATGTACATTTCAAGATGGTGTATATCAAAATGTAAAAGCATTTCTGCAAAAGTAAAATCTTTAACTTCTCCTTCTTCATGTTTTCGATAAATCTTTTTGTCCTCTATGAGATGATCCAATATTACTCCAAATTTTTGCGATGTCCATATTTCCCTTCGTGCTGCTGTTCCACCAGAATCTACTCTATTCTTTATTTCCATCAATACCATTACTTTTTCGTTTTTTATTACACTTCCTAAATCAGTTTCTTCATCTTTCTCTCCAATCCAATCCCAATGAAACCTGCGAATTGATTTCTTCTCAGAAGCAGATAAGCCTTGAAGTGTAAAAATTCCCTTCTTCCTATGAATTGCTGGATATGTTAACCAAAAAGGAATTTGACTTAGTTTTACATCTAATGAGCAGAATTCAAAGGACGATGCTAATTTTTTCTCGATGTATCTTCCTCTTCCACCTTTACTTGCTTGATAGTATGAAGTGACTCCCAATAGCGCTTCGTAATATTCTCTTATTTCGGGAGGAGCGCTGAGTAAACCATGATACACTTTCGCTACAGGATCAAAATCTTTTGCTTCTTTTTTGGTTGCTAATTCCATGAAATTCGAGAGTATGTTTTTGTAGGGGTTGTATAGAATTAAATGACCAACATCAAGAGATTCCTTTCTTTTTATGCAAAGCATATTCCTCTTCTTCATTGCCGTTCACTTCGCTTTTTCACATATTATTATACTTTCTCCTCTAATTGCCCTATTCCTTGCACCTAAAAGGGGATTGAATATCAACTTTTTAAACTTAAATCCCACCTCTTCACAAAATTTTTTGGTCATCATAGTTGTGGGAATCTTTTTACCTCCAACGGTGCTGTCGCCCACTATAATAGCAATTTTTCCGCCCGGTTTCAATGCCCAAAACATATTTTCAATAGATTTTCGTAGATCTTCATAGTAAAGAATCACTTTCGATGGTAAGTTGCCGTATTTCTTTTTGGATAGTGTATTTTTCATTCCAAGATATTTGGATTCGATCTCTTTCATGTTTACTCCAAGATACTCATAAGCTATTTTGTCTTTACCCACATAGTCTATCGAGAAATAATATGGTGGACTTGTGATTATCGCGTCAAATTTCTCTTTGAAATTGGGGTGCTTATTCTTAAGTTCGAGAGTATCCCCTTCATAAATATCTGCCTTCACGAATTTTAGCTCCCACTTCTCCTTTAGCCGGATTAATTTTTCGTAGCATTTTTTTATGTACATAAATTTTTCAATAAATAAGCCTTCTTTTCCTTTTTTATTATATCTCGTAGTTCTGGAAAAAGCATCTATTGTATCGAAATAAATTACAAGCATTAAATTTTCTATTGTCTTATTATGATGCGACCAGTTTTTGCTATGTATTGCTTTTAAAATTTCAATAAAATCTTCAAAAGAAAAATTTAAATCATCGTAAGACAAGAAAAGGAGTTCATTTTTCAATCTCGCCAACATAACCCCCATTGGAGTTATATCTATTCCCACGCTTTTAATGCCCATTAAAGATGCTTCATGGGTTGTAGTCCCAGAACCATTAAAAGGATCTAATATTGTATCCTCTTCTTTCAATCCAAACGCATTTATGAGAGTCCTTACAACACGCGGATAAAATTTACCTTTGTATGGATATAAGTTGTGGAATGCATAGGCATTTGTATCACCATATAAGTCTATAAAATCAGTGTATAATGTTCTCCTCCCTTTAACAATTTCCAGGTGAGCTATTCTTTTTCTTATAGTTTCAATATCCCCTTTTAATTCAACATTTCTTTTTATGGGGTCAATTTTATACCAATCCGCAAGACCTTGAAGCTCTAAATCAAGAAGTTCCAAATCTGCTAAAGTTTGCATCCAGAATCCAAATATATTGTCTCCTTTCGGGATTACATATTTTTCAAACTCTTTTGAATATTCTGCTACAATCTCCTCATATGTTGGGAATTCGTTTGTTCCAAACATTGTGAGTTGAACATTCTTTATTTTTTCATTCCTTGTTTTCTCTTTCATAGCATTCTCCCTCATTGTTTCATTATATTTAACTTTGCCCTTTCGCTTAACTCTAATTTCCCACAATCTTTTCAGGAAACTTCACTATGAAGTGTGGAAGATGAAATACTTGAATTTTTCCTTCTCAATTTAATGAAGTTATGCAAATAAAACATAAAAAACTCAGCAACTATGAACCGTTGGGAAATTGATTAAAAATTGAAGCTTAGAAGGTACTCTTACAACGAGGAATAAAACACAAAAACATTGTTATTTAAATTTTTAAAATCAACCATGCTTGCATTTATTTACTTTAAATTCTCTTATAAGATTGTACTTAATAAAAAGGTTGACAAAACACTATTTCTATTTTAGATTTTACAACATACAAACAAATTACCATAGCTAAATAATCAAATTTTATTTATTACATGTAAACAGTAGCAACAAAGCCTACGTTTCCAGTGAACAGCTTAAATATTTACAAGCCTACTATAAATGGTGGTTCAATGGAGCTGTCAAAGACTGCTGAGGTTGTGTTGCAGAAGAGATATCTGCTTAAAGATGAGGAGGGAAACCCAATAGAGACGCCTGAGCAGATGTTGAGGAGAGTAGCAAACGCCATCGCTAAAGCTGAGGAAAATTATGGAAACGATGTAAAAAAGTACGCTAAACCGTTTTACGAGATGATGGATGAACAACTCTTCATGCCCAATAGCCCAACTCTCATGAACGCTGGGACTGAATTGAGTCAGCTCTCAGCATGCTTTGTCATTCCAGTTGAAGATTCAATAGATGGAATATTCAAAGCCTTGTGGGATATGGCTAAAGTCCAAAAGAGTGGGGGAGGGACTGGCTTTAGCTTTTCAAGGCTAAGACCAAAAGGAGACATCGTCAAATCAACAATGGGTGTGGCGAGCGGTCCAGTCTCATTTATGAAGATATTTGATGCGGCAACAGAGCAAATAAAGCAGGGTGGTAAAAGACGTGGGGCAAACATGGGTGTTTTAAACGTTCATCATCCAGACATTGAGGAATTTATTACGGCAAAGTGGGAGGAGGGGGTTTTAAGGAACTTCAATATAAGCGTTGCTGTCACAAACAATTTTTTTGAGGCTTTGAAGAAGGATGAGGAATACGATTTAATAAATCCAAGAACTGGAGAAGTTGTGAAGAGAATTCCGGCAAGAAAAATATTCAATTTGATTGTTGAAGGTGCTTGGCGTAATGGGGAGCCGGGAATGATTTTCATCGATGAGATAAACAAACACAACCCAACACCCCACGTTGGCAAGATTGAGGCGACAAATCCTTGTGGCGAACAACCTTTGCTACCGTATGAATCTTGCAATCTCGGCAGCATAAACGTCTCAAAGTTTGTTGTGAACGATGAAATTGATTGGGAGTGGCTTAAAGAAATTGTATGGCTCTGTGTTAGGTTTTTGGACGATGTTATCGACATGAACAAGTATCCATTGAAAGAAATTGAAGAAAACACGAAAGCAAACAGAAAGATTGGATTAGGCGTAATGGGATGGGCGGATTTGCTGTTTAAACTAAAAATACCCTACGACAGCGATGAAGCAATAGAATTAGCTGAAAAATTAATGTCGTTCATTCAGTCAGAATCTCACAAAGCCTCTCAAGCTTTAGCTGAGGAGAGAGGTGTTTTCCCAAATTGGAAGGGTAGTGTTTGGGAGAAGAAGGGGATAAAGATTCGAAACGCAACAACAACGACGATTGCACCAACTGGCACCATAAGCATAATTGCAAATTGTTCAAGCGGTATTGAACCAATCTACGCCTTAGCATTCAAAAGAATGCACATACTGGATGGAGAGGAGTTTTTCGAGATCAATCCCATATTTGAAGATGTGCTTAAGCAATTGAATTTGTACAACGACGAAATGTTGGCAAGGATTGCTGAGAGCGGTAGCATTCAGGAAATACACGAGATTCCTGAGGAGATAAGAAGGGTATTCAAGTGTGCATTGGATATTGATGCTGAATGGCATGTCAGAATGCAGGCAGCATTCCAAAAATACACGGACAATGCTGTTAGCAAAACCATCAACATGCCAAATAATGCAACAAGAAAAGATGTTGAGAAAGCGTTCATGCTTGCTTACGAACTTGGATGTAAGGGATTGACGATTTACAGAGATGGAAGCAGAGAAGAGCAGGTTTTGAGAGTTAAGAAGAAGGAAGATGAAAAGAGATGGCCCAAAAAGCCCATTGGATACATTGAACCGAGACCAAGACCTAAGATAACTGCTGGTAGAACAATAGAAACTAAGACCGGTTGCGGTGCTTTGTACGTTACAATTAACGAAGATGAACATGGAATTGCTGAGGTATTTGTGCAGCTTGGCAAAAGTGGGGGTTGTGCTGCATCACAAACAGAAGCTATTGGCAGGCTATTGTCGATTGCTTTGAGGAGCTGGGTAAACCCAGAAGCGTTAATAAGGCAGCTTAAGGGAATTAGATGTCCATCCATAGGCTTTGATGAAGGTGAAATTATCACATCCTGTGCCGACGGTGTTGCTAAGGTTTTGGAAAAGCATTTAAAGGGAGAATACAGAAAAATAAGCGTAGATTTACACGGAATCAAGCCTTTAACGGAGTTCACTGAGGAGATTAAAGAAGAGCATAAGACCAAGCTCATCGGTGGTGTTTGTCCCGAGTGTGGGAACATTTTGGAGTATGGAGAAGGTTGTATGACCTGCAGGATGTGCGGATTTTCGAAATGTAGTTGATGATTGTATTTTTTTATTTCACAACTACAACTTGTTACTTAATTACTTCCAAAACCATCGAAGGGCAGACCCTTTCAACCCCCTCAAACTTTGAGATTTTGTCATGCAGATTCAACAAATCATCAAGAGATTCTCCAATGACCTCTACCATTATTGTATGGTCACCCGAAGTTAGCATTACAGTTTTTACCTCCCTCATATCTTTCAAAGTTGCAATGACCTTCCAGATATTCTCAGGCTTGACATCAACCCCCGTCAGAGATACAAACATGTCTGCCTTCTTAAAATCCACAATAGCTCTATAACCCAAAATTACTCCCTTTCTTTCAAGATTGGATATCCTCTTTCTTACAGCAGTCTCACTAATTCCAATAATCTCCGCTATTCTCGTTTTTGGAATCCTTGCGTTCTCCAAGAGTTTTAAAATTATCATCCTATCTTTGCTATCCACACCAAACCTTTTTTTATTACTATTTAACTCTTTAGTTCGATTTTCGAAAAAAAAGTTTATAAATTTTTAAGAAAACGTAATGAAAAGTAAACAGGTGGTTAGTATGGATATAAAGCGAGCTGTGCTAGATGTTTTAAAGCAATCTGATAAACCTTTAAGACCTGGAGACATTGCCAAAAAGATTGGAGTAGAAAGTAAGGAAGTCTCCAAAGTTATTAAGGAGTTAAAGAGGGAGGGAAAAATCCACTCTCCTAAGAGATGCTATTACGCTCCTAAGTGAGGAGAAAAATAGGAGGTGAAATGTATGGGTATTCCATTATTGGGGGAAAAATTTCCTGAAACAGAAGTACAAACAACCCATGGAAGAATGCTTTTGCCAGAGCATTTTAAGGGCAAGTGGTTCGTATTCTTCAGTCATCCAGCAGATTTCACTCCAGTATGCACAACAGAATTTGTTGCCTTCCAAAAAAGGTACGATGAATTTCAAAAGCTGGGATGCGAGCTTATAGGCTTGAGCATCGACCAAGTATTCTCCCACATAAAGTGGGTTGAGTGGATTAAGGAAAAGTTGGATATTGAAATAAAATTTCCAGTAATTGCAGATGACACAGGAGAGGTGTCAAAGAGGTTGGGATTGATTCATCCCGGCAAAGGCACGAATACGGTTAGGGCTGTTTTCATTGTTGACCCAAATGGTGTTATAAGGGCAATTCTGTACTATCCGCAGGAATTGGGAAGAAACATGGATGAGGTTTTGAGGATGGTTAAAGGCTTACAAACATCAGATCAGAACGGGGTTGCTATGCCTGCAAACTGGCCCAACAATGAGCTGATTGGCGACAAGGTAATAATACCACCGGCATCGGATGAAAGAACAGCAAAGAAAAGATTGGAGATGGCAGAGGCTGGAGAGATTGAGTGCTTCGACTGGTGGTTCTGCTACAAGGGGTTGTAAATGATAAAGGATACAATCCTCGAAGCGTTAAACAAGCAGATAAATGCAGAGCTTTATTCCGCATATTTATACCTATCAATGGCAGCGTACTTTGAATCCATAAACCTCAAGGGATTTGCAAACTGGATGAGGGTGCAAGCTAAAGAAGAAGTGACGCATGCAATGAGAATTTATGACTACGTTGTTGAGAGGGGTGGCAGAGTGAAGCTAATGCCAATCGAACAACCACCCATCGACTGGGAATCTCCGTTACACGCATTTGAATCTGCCTACAACCACGAAGTAAAAGTTTACGGCAATGATAAACGACTTAGTTGATTTAGCGATGAGGGAGAAAGACCATGCAACGTACAACATGCTCCAGTGGTTTGTGAATGAGCAGGTTGAGGAGGAGGCATCAGCAGATGAAATCGTGCAGAAGTTAAAGCTTGTAGGGAATGAGGGAAGAGCTTTGTTTATGGTTGACAGGGAGTTGGCGCAGAGGAAGTTTGTTGAGGAGGAGACCAAATGAAAAGCCAAATGAAATTTGCCATTTTTTGATTTTTTGAGTTTAAAGGAGGTGAACGAATGGTTAAGTTGAATGAGGTGTATAAGTGCAATGTCTGTGGAAACATTGTTGAGGTTGTCCATGCGAGTAGGGGGCAGTTGGTTTGTTGTGGACAGCCGATGAGGTTGTTTGAGGCTAAAACACAGGATGTCGGTAAGGAGAAACACGTGCCAGTTGTGGAGGTTGGAGATAGAATTGTTGTAAAAATTGGAGAGGTACCGCATCCGATGGAGGAGAATCACTACATAGAGTGGATTGAGGTTGTTGCTGGGGATATGGTTTATAGAAAATACTTGAAGCCCGGTGATGAACCAAAAGCTGAATTTGAGGTTGTAGGGGACAGTTTTACTGTTAGAGAATACTGTAACGTCCACAGTTTGTGGATTAAGGAGGTGTAAATATGGAGACTTTGAAAAATTTGGTTAAGGCGTTTATTGGAGAGAGTATGGCGAGGAACAGGTACACGTTCTATGCAAAGGTAGCAAAGGATGAGGGATACGTATTCATACATAGGGTGTTTTTAGAAACTGCAGAAAATGAGAAGGAGCATGCTGAAAATTTGTTTAAATTCATAAAAGAGTTTGGAGAAGAATCAATACAAGTTGAAGCTGAAGCACCATTAGTCTGGAAAACAATGGTGGATAATTTGAAAGCAGCAATTGCCGGTGAACACTACGAATTTTCAGAAATGTATCCGGAGTTTGCGGATGTGGCTGAGAAGGAAGGTTACAAGCACATAGCTGAGAGGCTTAAAGCTATTGCAAAAGCTGAAAAACACCATGAAGAGCGTTACAAAGCTCTGCTTGAAGCCATTGAAAAGGGAACGATGTTCAAGAGGGATGAAGAGGTTGAATGGGTTTGCTTGGAGTGTGGTTACGTACACCATGGCAAAGAACCGCCAGAAGAATGTCCATCCTGCGGTCATCCGAAAGGATACTACGTTGCACGGGATATGATGAACTTGTAAAATTTTTAATTTTTATTATTTTTTGTTTTTTAAAAAATTAATCAAAAAAATTAGAGCGTAATCAACTGTCCCCCAGCGGCAACTTCGAAAAATCCAATAAGTCCTATTACCTCATCTACTACATCATCCAACTCATCTTTTGATAATCCAAGCAAGGTCATTGTAGCTTCACATGCATAAAGCTTAACCTTTCCGGTTTCCTTAGCCTCCTTAAGATAGTCAATAAACGTTGGCATGCCAGATTTTAGCAAAGCTTCTCCAACCTCCCCACTTGTCTTCCAAGCCTTGTTTTCCACCACATCCTTTTTGAAAGCCAATAGAGCATCCATCGCCAAGAAAACGTGTACTTCCATCTCCATTGCTGCAGCACCACCAGTTAAAGATGCCATTGCTTGCAGTTTCTCCAATTCACCACTGGTTTGGCAAATCACGAATTTCACCTTTCATCACCCAAGTTTTGGTACAAACAGCAACATATATTCTTTAACGTGTTTTTCAATATTGATAAAAACCGACAAAGTTTTTGATTAAATCATTCACTTGAGTTGTGAAATGTAAGTACTGTGGCAGGTATTTTGATAGCAAGGATGAGTGGAAGATCCACGTGTTAAAAGAACACGCAATGGTGGCTATTTTTGGTGCTGAAATTTTGCATCCAATGTTCCATGACCCAATGGGTTTAAACAAAAAGGTAAAGAAAGGAAGAATTAACGTTGAGGAGTTGATGGACAAAATAAGGGAATGATTTTCTAACAGAATCAACAAATCATTCAGACGAAACGAAGATCTTGTTTTCCTTCAAATTGATATCAACCCTCAACTTCTCAGTAATCATTAGGAATGCTGGCACGACTGTTAGGGCGGCAAACAGACTGAACAAAATCGCCACCAATGCCAAGAAGCCAAAATCTCTCATCATTGGAAATGGAGATAGTAACAAAGCACCAAAACCGCCAGCCATCGTTAGTGCTGAAGTAGTTATAGCCTTTCCAGTTCTTTCAACAGTTCTCTTCACAGCTTCAATTGGCATAAATCTGCTCCTTTCTTCAAAGTATCTTTCCAAAACGTGAATTGAGAAATCGATACCTAAACCGAGAATAATCGAATTCATAGTAACGCTCACCATCGTTTGTTTCATACCTAATGAAAGCATAAAAATGTTCACAATGGCAATTACAGTTGTTATTGCCAAAAGAGGGACAACAGCCTTTGAAATTGACCTGTAAACACCAAACAAAAGCAGGACAACCAACACATAAGCCCCAAGAGTTATGATTGTTTGGCTTGATAGTATTATATTGCCAATTTCCATGTACAGTGTTGCTTGCCCAGTAATGTAGTAGCTATCTTTCCAGCCAAAAAACTCCACATCCTCTTTTAGGGAACTATACAATTCCTTTTGTTTCACAAAGTCCTTTGTGTGTGCCTTTAAATACAGTGCCACCCAACTGTTGCCAGAAATGTACTTTCTCTTAGACTCTTCAGGAATCCTAGATAAAACCTCGCTTAGTCTTGAATCGTCTGGTATACCGCCTGAACGCTTGAGTAACGTTGCCAGAGATTCATAACTATCCACATACTCCTCTCTTTGAGTAATATACTTTCCAAGCTCATCTACCTTTTTAATTGTTGCAGAATCTATTTCGTCAGTTTTAAGGACAATTGTGTACGTATATTGACCACCAACAACCCTTTCTAACTCCTTGAACAGGACTATAGCGGGCAAATCTTGAGGTACATAATTTCTAAAGTTTGTCTCGAGCTTTACATTGGTATAAGCATAGCCACCAACAACTAAGACGATTACTGTTACCACCAAAATTGTCTTTGGATACTCAGCGGTTATTCCAGAAATTAGGCTTAATGTTTTCTCAAGAATTCCTATCTCACCTTCTTTTTTAATTTTAGTTTTGATCTTTTTATTTTCGCTCTCATCCCCTCTATCTCTATCAAAATTTTTATCAACTAACTTCAAGACAGATGGCAAAAACGTTAGAGTTAAACCAAACGCTATAACCAATCCGATTGCTGATAGAATTCCGAACCATCCCAATGCCGGAACACCTGAGAACAAAGAAGAGAGAAAACCGATTACAGTTGTTAGCATTGCTAATGCTATTGCCAAACCTGTGCTTACGATAGAAATTCTCACAGCCTCATCAACACTCCTCCCCTCCCTCCTCTCCTCTTCAAATCTGTTTTGCAGTTGTGCTGCATGCTCAATGGCTAAACCAATCAAAACCGGCATGAACGCGTTGGTAACTTCTGTCATGGGTATTCCTATCAGGGGACTCAATCCAAAAACAATCACGGTAAAAATTGACAGAACCAACGGCATAAAAGCCATAACTTTTCTTCTGACCGCTCCGCTGAATACAACGAATAGTATCAGTATCATCAAAACTATCGATGCCGAGGTTGTTATCCCAAGACCACTTTTAATGGCTTGCTGAATCTGATAGCTCAAAACTGGACCTCCAGTAGGCTGAACTATTACATCTGGAGGTTTTGGTGTAAACTCTATTGTCCTCACAATCTGTTCAGCTATCTTTTTGTATTTTATTGAGTCCGTAGTTGTAATTTGAACCATCATTAAGGCAAATGTCCTCTTTGGAATCATGTCCTTTGCATACATTTCCAAAGCTCTGTTCAAAACAGCCTCATCTTTTGGCAACTCCCCATAAACACTAACAACTATTGATGCTGGCGAAACGATTTCACCTACGTAATCTATTTTCTTTAAGTTGTTTGATAACCTTAACATGTACCCCAAAACTTCCCTATCAAGAACATCAGTTCCTTTTATGAAAATAAATGCATTCTCAGAACCAACTCCAAAATCCTTTGTGTACAACTCATTTTGCTTGTAAATTATGTTGTCCTTGGGGAACATGGATTCGTGCCCATACTCAAACCTGACGTTTTGGGATGAAAGTGTGGCGAGTAGTAAAATTATACCTATGGCTACAAGTATCAAACCCGGATGTTTTTGCACAAATACTGCACACTTTCCAGATTTTCCTTGAACATGGTTATCGTCTGAGCTACCTTCTCCTTCTCTTTATTGCATATCCAACAGCAATCATTACAAGTACTGCCAACACAATGAACATCGTTGTTGGTGGTTTGGCTGGAGTGACTTTAATTTCCATCTTCACGGGTTCACTTATTGCCCACTCCCCCTCCAAATCTTTGTATTTAACCTCTAAATTCAATCCGTAAAGCTTTGGTGTGGCATCCTTGCTCGCCTTAATCTTGAAGCTAACCTCTTTTGATTCGTTGGGGTTCAGCGTTCCGATGTATGCTGTATCGTCAGTTGATGAAAACGGATCAACAATTGTTATTCGGGCTGTTGCCTCTCTTATCGCAATTTTACCAGTATTTTTGATTGTAACAGAAACTATTCTTTCCCCTCCAGCAGCAATTTCTGGAATACCGATAATTTCAAACTTTATCTTCGGATTTACTTTGATTCCAATCTTTATTGCATCACTCTCAACCCATTCGTCTGCCACTTTGTATTTAAACACGATTTCCGCAGGATATACAACTGCCTTAGCTTCAGATGAGGCTTTAACCTTAAATACAGCCGTCTTCTCTTCATCAGCCTTTAAATCGCCCAAGTAATATTCAGAGCTTAACGCTGAGAGGGGTGGTGTTGTTTTTAAAGCAACACTTACCCCCTCAACATCCCTGTCACATCTGATGCTAAGCTTAACATCACCTTTGACATTAACCAACACATTACTATCAACGCTCAAAATCTCAAATTTCGGTGCGGGTTCAATGTAAACGCCGAAAGAGACAGGATCACTCTCAACAATATTTCCGTACTCATCTAAATACACCGCTTTGATCTGGAATGGGTAATTTCCTTCCTCCTTTGTGTTTATTTTGAGAGTAAACGTTGCACTTACAGTTTGGGAGAGTTTTAAATCCCCAACAAATACGGTTCCAGTTGACAAGCTCAGCATCGGTACGCTCTGGGTTAATGCTTGTGTTTTCCCCTGCATCAACTGCATCTGCAACAACCCAAACAATGATTTTAATTGCTCAGTGGTTAACGATTGAAGGGTATTTTTAGCCTCAAACTCTGAAGGAGTCACTAAGACGAGATAGGCATTTTTTCCCGTTTTCTCTCCAACGTTTTTAACTTCAACGGTAATTTTGCCTTTACCCTTAGCCTGCATGTTTTCTGCCTTAACTTTTAAGATTTCAAGTTTAACAGCCTCTTTTTCAATGTAAATTGGTATTGTTATTGTCTTTTCGACTGTATCGTATCTTATTTTGTAATACTGCGTGAACGTTTTGTATTGGTAGGTCGTCGTTTCATTTGCTCCCTGAACTGTTTTCTGATAGTAAACCCATGTAGGTGAGGAGAACTTATCCAAGGATAACAGATCACCAATTCTATCAAACTTCACCTTCAACTTCAAATCGTATTCTCCAGCTTTCACGTCATCTGACACTTTAATTTGAAATTGGAGGTTTACTGGCTGAAAAGGTGACAATGCGGGAATTTTCTGAGGAGGGGTTTTGATTTCAATGTAATCGTTCCCTTCAAGTTCCAACTCCACATTATAAGCTGTAAAAAACATGTTTTCATTGTTGGAGAAGAACATCGACTCTGAAAGGTCAGAGTAATCCACTTTCTTTTTTTCAGCGGGATTGTACACAACCAACATCACCGTCTTTTCATCACCCCTCTCAAAATGGTTCGATCCAGCTATGTATGCCGTAATGTCTGGTTTATCTTCATAATCCAGCGCGTAAACGTTTGTTGAGAGTAAGAGAATTACAACCAATGCTATAAGTAGTTTCGCAAACCTCATCCGACCACCTGTCGTTGTTACAGATACGAAAATATAAATAGTTTGCGAAAGATTGTTTTTGATGAAGTTGGTTGAGACACTAAGGTCGTTTGGGCTTTCTGAATACGAGGCTAAGGCGATGTTGACGTTGATTTCCAAAGGCGAGTTGACTGCAAAGGAGATTGCAGAACACAGCCGAATACCAAGAACATCGGTTTACGATGTAATGACATCTTTACTCAACAAGGGTTTGGTTGAATCCTACGGAAAGCCGTTGAAGTTCAAGGCTTTGAAGGTTGATGATATTATAAGCATACTCTCAAAAAAAGTGGAAGAGGGATTGAATTTGTTGAAAAAGGAGTTGCCAGCGATAGAAAGCAGTGTTGAGGTTGAGGAGGTCAGAGTGTATAGAGGGGATATCTTGATGAACAAATTGATGGATTACGTGGAGAATTCCAGTAAAAAAATAGTAGCAGTCCTGTCCCACATACCCGATGATATTAAAGAAATACTCGAGAGGGCTAAATGCAGGTTGATTGTGGCTTCGTCCAATGCAAGGGTTGTCAAGAATGCAGAAACTTACGAGTTTGTAAAAAGGTATCATGCAGAAACTTGTCACGGGATAATCGTTTTTGATGACAGTGTTGTGATGATGTTATTCAAAAATGGGCTGAACTTGGGCATTGTGGGAGATGGAGAGGGGTTGGTTTCGTTGTATACAATGCTTGTTGACTTTTTCTTGGAAAAAGCCCGTTCAGAAGATATTAAATCAGCATAAAACAAATTAAACTACCCATCCTTCCACCTCAATCTTTCTACCAGTCTTTCTTGCTATTAAAACCCGGATTAAACACACCATACACAACATCATCCAAAATGGAGAGTAGATGAAGTAGTAAATCGGCAAAACCCACAGATCTATTTTGTATTTGAACTTCTCTGCCAAAATTAAAATTACCATCATCCAAACCATGAAGGTTGAGAACAAGACTAACACATTTTTTGAGAAATGTATGCCGTAAACCACAACTAGAACTAAAGAAATAAGCTTAGAAGGTATGAAAACTATAAACGGCAGTAAAAAGTAGAGTATTTTAAAGAATACATCATCCTGTATAATCAAATTGACCAGAAATCCCAAAAATGCTGGATAGAGTATCAGCAAAGCAGGAATCCAGAGTCTGGGCTTTTTTAAAATTTCCTTATAGTACTCAAGAAAGACCTCAGCACCACCGATTGCCCATCTCTCCCTCTGTATCAACCAAGACTTGAAGGTGGACGGTGATTTTGTTATAGCCTTACCAAAAACCCCAACTTTGTAGCCTTTAATTGCAAGCCTCAAACCCAAATCCGTATCTTCGTTTATCTTAGCTCTGAAACCAATTTTTTTGATTACATCCCCTTTAATTGCAAACGCCGCACCATTCAATCCCAAGCATGAGTTCAGTTTTGAGGATAGTTTTGAAGTTATTAACATGTTCAAATAGTCAATTCTTGCCAACTTCTCAATCAAAGATGAGGCATTTACCTCCTTACCTATCTCTACTGCATCGTACCTCTCAAAACAACTCAGAAGTTCATCAACATCAAAGTCTATTCTGGTGTCAGAGTCAATAAACAAGATGTAATCGCCATTGGCAAGTTTTAAGGCATCGTTTAACGCCCTCCACTTCCCCCCCTTTTATCACTTACTGTGGCTTTTAGATGGTGCTCTTCTATCAACTGCAATAGTTCATCTTCAGGCTCATCGGCAGCCACTATGATTTCACAATTGCAATCCCTTGGCTTCTTTACATTGTATTTTATGAATCCCAATTTCTTGTAGGTTGTAACTACAACACTAAGCTTACAATCCATTCTGAGTTAGGTTTTTATTTTTTGTATAAGTAATTTACTATTTCTCAATAATTCTGTATTTACTACTGCCCAATCCCAACTCCTCACCGTATTCTATTTGGGCAAAGGGATCCGTCCACTCCCAAAATCTGTTGTGTGCGAGCAAAGACTCCTGATTTAGACTGGCTCTTGCCAAAACATCGAGACAGGACTTATCAACTGATATCATATCACGGGAGGCGAAAACACCAACATCAGAAATTACCGGCAAGTCGCTGTACGGATGGCAGTCACAGTGTGGAGTTACATCTATCATGAAGTTTATAAATGCAAAGTTTTCCTTACCAACTACATCAAAAACACCTTTGGCACACTCAACTATCCTCTCTGAGATCTCTCTACCTTCAATCCAGTCTATGTCTATTGCATTTTCCTCACAAACCTCTTTGCAACCGGTGCATTTCAAGCATTTGCTTTCATCAATCTGGAAGTTTACTATTGCATTGGTCGGACAAATTTCAACGCATTTACCACATTCATTGCAGTTCTCATTGATCCTTGGATAACTTCTACAATGCAGGTCAAACTTGGATGGTTTTGCAACACATCCAACACCAACGTTCTTTATACTCCCACCCACCCCAGCCTGCATGTGCAGTTTGAAGTGGGTAGCACAAACCACAGCATCAACTTCGGCAATCGTTTTGGCAACGTAAACCTTCTTTAGGTGTTTACCATCTACTTCAACTTCAACAAAGTCAAATCCCAGCATACCGTCTGCTATTATTATTGGTGCATTGACTGTTTGCGAAGTGTAGCCATTTTCCTCAGCAATTAATAATCTACCCAAAGCTGTACATCTGTCCCTCGTCAATCCTAAGCCCGTCGTTTCTGTAACAAAAACTCTACCTCCCTTTTCTTTTATCTTTTCAGCAATCTTTCTGATGAAGACTGATCTCAACGTTTTTGTTGTTCCTCTCTCACCAAAATGAGTTTTTAATGCTACGATGTCTCCTTTGGATATAAAATCGAGGATATTGCTCTCATCAATCAACTTTTCCAGCTTGCTAACCAAGCTTAGGTGTGGTTGATACCACAAATCGGGATCAACAACCTTAGCCCTAGCATCGGTAAAGAAAACTTCCTGCATGTCCTTTTGTTAATCCAATCCTTTTTAATTGTTGTTATTTTCCTGCTCTTAGTGATATATTCTGTGTAAAATGAAAAAGTTAGGGATAGTTGAAGCTCTCCCCAGGTTTGAGAATTATGACTTTGACATCAAGTTTCTCTTCAACAGCTTTTTTAAACTTCTCAGGATTTTGTTCAATTACTGGAAACGTATTGTAGTGCATTGGAATGGCCACCTTTGGCTTTACAAGTTCTAAGGCTTTAATTGCTCCTTTAATACCCATTGTGTACCAATCACCGATTGGTGTAAGCATAATTTCAGGTTTGTGTAACTCACCGATCAACTGCATATCCAAAAATACGTCCGTATCGCCAGTATGGTAAACCTTCGCATCCATTTCAACGATTATCCCTGCTGGCATCCCCGCACTGATTATCGTGTCATCCTCCTCAACATCTGATGAGTGCCATGCGGGCGTCATTGTAAATCTCACTCCCCTAACCCTCGATGTTCCACCTATGTTCATACCAACAGCCTCAACGTTCTTCCTCGCCAGAATTCTTGACAACTCATGGATACAAACAATGGGTGCATCGTTTCTCTTCGCAATCTCAACAGCATCACCCAAGTGGTCTCCGTGTCCGTGCGTTACAGCGATAACATCTGTTTTTATTTCCTCAACATCTAACGGGCTGAGAGGGTTTCCCGTTATGAACGGGTCTACTAACACCCTCTTTTCTCCCTCCAACAAAAAAGCTGCATGTCCCAACCAAGTTATCTTCATTTTTACCACCCCTCGTTTTTAATTTTACCTCCAAATTAATAAGCTTTTACGAGAAATTTTAATTAGATGAATCAGCCAGATTACCTGCTTAAAACCATAATTCTAAATCTATCGGCAGCCCTCGCAGTGTTGTTTGCTATCTCACCAAGATGCACAACCCACGTGATCATCAACTGAGCATCGAGGGGGTGCATGTCATCGGCATTAAACAGCTTGTTGTGCAATCCGATTTGGATCATATCACACTCGTGCTCCAAATTTTCAATCTCGGGAACGTGTAATAATGCCTCAGCTATTTCCTTCTTGCTAAATGACGATGCCACCAAAGTAGCAATGTGATCCATCAGCTTTTCGTATTCGTTCACAGCTTCCATTATCTTTGCAAGTAAAATGTTAAATTCATCCCAAATATCTTCTGGAGCTGTTTTGACGTTTCTGAACGTTAACATGTGTCCAACGTGTTCACAGTAATTGATTATCTCATCCTGAACAGTTAAAAAATTCAGCAAATCGTGCCTATCAACGAGCAACATTAAGGAGTTCGTTATATTTCCCCTAATCTCTTCCTTTATCTTATCAGCTTCGTGTTCAAGTTCATCTATCTCATCTCTCAGTTTTTCAACTTCATCAAATTTTCCTTTTCTGTAAGCGTGAAACTGCTTTTGAAGTAGCCCTACAGCCCTACCACAAACTTCAGCGTGCAGTCTAAGGGCTTTAAATGGAGAATATCCAAATACATCTGTTACACTCCTTATGAACTTCATATGAATATCACCATCAAGGTGTAGAGGGCTATAGATAGCCCAGCGGCTACTGGAACAGTTACAAGCCAAGATATAATAATTTTTCTTACGACGCTTAAATCAACACTTGCCAAACCACCAGCCAGACCAACGCCAATAACACTTCCAACCAACGTGTGGGTTGTTGAAATTGGCATTCCAAGCATCGAAGCAGACAAAACAGTTGTAGCAGTGGCAAATTCAGCAGAAAAACCTCTTGTGTAGGTTAACTCTGTAATCCTTTTTCCAACAGTCTCTATAACTCTGTAGCCCCACGTGGCAATACCCACTGCTATACCCAAACCTCCTATAGCCAGCACCCATATTGGCGTTTTCTGCCCTAAAAATCCCAAAGAAGCAGCAATTGGGCCAGTAGCATTGGCTACGTCATTACTACCGTGGGCAAAGGCAACGTAACATGCAGTCAAAACTTGTAAATACCTAAAAACGTGTTCAACCTTGGAAATTGTGTATCTGTCTAAGATAGCTACCCTGATTGCCATGAAAATTAGGAAAGCAATAAAGGCGCCAAACAATGGTGAAATTACCCAGCTTGCCACAATCTTAGCCATAACCCCCCACTGAATGTCTGTAAGCTTTAAATATCCTTGTGAAACTGCTGCAAGACCAAAACCCAGCATTGCTCCTACAATTGAATGGCTTGTTGAGATGGGCAGATGGTAATAAGTTGAGAGCGTAATCCAAAAACCTGCTGATAGCAATGCAGCCAAAGCGCCTATAGCAACTAAATGTGGGTCTAAGAGTTGAATTGGTACAATTCCCTTGGCAATTGTATTAGTAACCCTTTGCCCCGCAAAAACAGCTCCGCAAAATTCTAGTAATGCGGCAACAAAGATGATTTGTTTTAACGTTAAAGCACCACTACCGTAAGATGTAGCCATAGAATTAGCAGCATCGTTAGCACCAATATTCCAAGCCATATAAAGTCCAGCTATAATAGCTAAAATTACGATTAACGTGAGCATGGTCGGAGTTACTAAGCCAAATATTTTAAGTTTTTGAAATTTGGCAAAATTTGGTCAATTCATTCAAAAAAATTAATGTGGATAATCCTCTGCTAAAGCCTCATAAATTGGACATTTAAAGCAATCCCTCTCCTCCTCCCTATCATAAATACACCTTATAGCAGGATCGTGAATGCATTCCATAATTTTTATTCTTTTTGAGCGTACTTAATCTTTTTGTTGTCTTGTTTGAATTAAATTGAATTTGAATCAAATTTGATCTGCCAAATGAGAAGTTGAAATAAGTTAGATGGGAAAAAGACCCAGCTACCAAGTTTTTCTATATCATTCTCTTTTAATCGACTCTTTATAAATTTCTCTGCATAGTGAAGTGGAATGACTAAATACTCATCATTTTCTATGTCAATGCTGTTGTTAACATTTTTAAACAAAACCTTTAGAACTTGATACCCGTTTCTCTCTTTTTTATACCAAATATCTTCTTCATCACCCTCTTTGTACATTCCCAACCTATGCAACGCTTTCTTCAGTTTGTTTTTATCGGTAAAGATGTTTAATTTGTTTGAAGAATTTGTAAAACCTGCTTTTACCTCCGCAATAATGCCAACAATTTTATTTTTATCAATATAATTAAATAAACCTTCATCATCAAATGAAACTTCTTTTCTACCTATATATTCTACAGTTCTAGGCAACCTTATTGCAAGAAGGTCTGCATCTCCACGCATCGTTTTGTTTTCGGTGTGTAGCACGAAATTAGATATAATAAAAAATCCATTTAACCTCAAATACCAATATGCTAGTTCTTCACCGTAATTTAGCATAATCTATTACTTTGAATCCAATACATAATGTTTTTGTAGTTTTACTTTCTAAAATTTTTGTTTTTAATCAATAAAAATAAAAAAGAATTTAACTCAGAACGTCATTTGTTATCTTTATTCTTTATGATGTATCATATTATTTCAGCTTCTAATTTTTCTAAATCCGCACGATTCATCTCACGCATAGGCTCTATTCATTTCCCCATCAGGCAAATTTTCCAACTTATTGTTTAGTATTGCTATTACTGCATTTGCAATAGCAAATTTGATGAATTCTCCCATGTGTTCTACCATCTCACCGTTAGATTCCGTGATTAATATCTCAAATAGATTTATGATTAGATATCTGTCAAGAAGAACCCTATTTTCATCTACCAGACTTGATTTATTTACCTTATCCATATAGCTTCCATACACACTCCTAAATTCCTCCAACAACTCTTCTAATTCTACCACCAATATTTCAAATTCATCCATTTTTTATCACCTCCTTTTCCTCAACTATATTAGCAAAACTGATAACAAATCGTTATAAATCAACATACATGTCGGTTACAAAAAATAACAGATGATAAAGTTTCTTTGCTTTTTTCAAAATCGTTTGTCACTGCTTTGTAACTAACTTTTGATACATCACGTTCAGATATTTTTTATACTGCCACAAATTAATTTAGTTGTGGACACAAAAGAATACGTAACACATCCATTAATCAAAGAAAAAAAGATTGAAAGGAGGAATTACCAGATAGCCATTGCTGCAACGGCTTTAATAAAAAACACGTTAGTAATAATCCCTACTGGGTTGGGCAAAACGGTCATAGCCTTGTTAGTTATAGCAAGCAGGCTGTTGAATAAAGACGGAAAGGCTTTGATACTTGCCCCAACAAAGCCTTTGGTTGAGCAGCATGCAAGCTTTTTTAGGGAGAATTTGAAGATAAATCCCGATGAAATTGTGGCGTTGAGTGGTGAGATCAAGCCTGAGAAGAGGGGGGAGTTGTGGAAGGATGCAAAGCTTGTTGTCTCTACTCCCCAAGTCATCGAAAACGACTTAATTACGGGAAGAATATCGTTGAAAGATGTTGTACATCTAACGTTTGATGAAGCCCATAGGGCTGTTGGTAATTACCCTTACGTTTTTATTGCAAAAGAGTATTTGAAGCAATCTAAAGATCCGTTGATTTTAGCTATAACAGCCTCTCCGGGCAGTGACATCGAAAGAATTAGAGAAGTTGTAGAGAATTTGGCAATTGAAGAGATTGAAATCAGGACCGAATACAGCAGAGACGTAAAGCCCTACGTTCATGAAAAGAAGATTGAATGGGTTAAGATTGAGATGCCAGAGGAGCTTAAAGAGATAAAAGATGCTTTAGAGAGAGCTTTGGAGATTAGATACAAAAAACTTGAGAAGTTGGGATTTGCTGTAAAAAACATGAGCAAAAAAGACCTACTAGCCTTGCAAGAGACTTTGCAGGTTGAGGCTGTAGAGACAAACAATAGCCAGCTCTTTGATGCTTTGTCAATTTTAGCTGAGATAATGAAGATTATGCATGGAATCGAATTGATTGAAACTCAAGGATTAGATGCTTTAAAACACTACTTAAAAAAACTTGTTAGCGAGGGTAAATCCAAAGGAGGCAGTAAGGCGGCAAAGAGCATAGTAAACGATCCCGTTTTTAGAGAAGCCGTCATCAAAGCTGTGAAGTGTAAGGTGGAGCATCCAAAGATAGAGAAATTGAAGGAGATAGTTTCCAAGCAGTTAAATAGAAACAAAGACTCAAGAATAATTGTATTTACGAATTTTAGAGATACTGCTGAGGTTATAGCAAAGGAATTGCAAGGATTAGCCCCAACATCAAAGTTCGTGGGGCAGGCAAATAGGGTGGATGACAAGGGAATGAGACAGAGAGAGCAAGTTGAGATCCTTGACAAGTTCAGGAAGGGGGAAATCAAGGTTTTAGTAGCGACTTCTGTTGGTGAAGAAGGATTGGATATTCCATCAACGGATTTGGTCGTGTTTTATGAGGCTGTACCATCAGAGATTCGGGCTATACAAAGGAAAGGGAGGACTGGAAGGGTTAGAGAAGGTAAAATAGTGGTTTTAATAACCAAAGGGACGAGAGATGAAGGATATTACTGGGCAAGTTTGAGGAAAGAGAGGATGATGTACGAAAAGCTCTACGAATTAAAAGAAAAATTAAAGATCAAAGTTGACAAACAACAGAGCAATTTAGAGAAGTTCTATGAACTTGAATACCCTAAGCTAACAGTTTATGTGGATTCGAGAGAAGCAAAGTCAGGAGTGGTTAAACACCTATACGATTTGGGTGTGGATATAAGAATAAAGAATTTGGACGTTGCAGACTACGTTGTGAGTGATAGGGTCGCAATCGAAAGAAAGACTGTTGAGGATTTTGCTGATAGTTTAATTGGAAAGGAAAGGTTGTTTGGACAGCTTTTAAGGTTAAAAAACGCCTATCAAAAGCCGTTGCTGATAATTGAGGGTGATAACCTTTACAGGAGGGTGCATCCGAACGCAATAAGGGGGGCTATTGCTGCAATAGCTGTGGATTTGGGCATACCAATAGTACAAACATCAAATACGAACGAGACGGCTGAATTGATACTGGCTATAGCTAAAAGGGAGCAGGAAGCTAAGGAGAGGCAAGTATCATTGCATGCTGGAAAGACTAAGAGAAGTTTGAAAGAGCAGCAGGAGTACGTTGTGTCGGCAATCTCAGACATTGGGCCTGTTATAGCCAAAAACTTGCTCAACGAGTTTAAGACGATTGAAAGAATAGCCACTGCAAGCGAAGAAGAACTAACAAAAGTTCCAAAAATTGGTAAGAAAACGGCTGGAAAGATTAGGAGGTTGATGACGACCCCATACGACGAAGCGGAATTTATATTTGATTAGCTTAAGTTGATAAGTTCGCCGATTACATCGTTTGGTTAAACGTTAGATTTTCTGCTAAAAGCTATATAACCTAAAAATTAACCCCCGTAAAACTTCAATCTCACAACCTCTCCACCCGGCGTATAAACGGCAACGTTGCACGGCATTGGATTCAAATTGACCTTTTTCTGAAACTCCGTTTGAGCTTGCCACGTGCTTGAATTCACAACAAATACACCCCTATAAAACGTTGTACCGTAAGTGTGAACATGCCCTCCATGCAGTATGTCTGGAATTTCGTCAATCACCAAATAGTCCTCCTTCTCTGGAGCTATTGGACTCCTCCCCCCATACATCGGTGCTAAATGTCTTCTTTTTAACAACTCCACCATTGCCTCTTGGGGCTTTGAATAGCTCAACCTTGGAATCTTTGTGACAACATCATCCAGACTTCTTCCGTGGTAAATCAACAATTTCAGTCCATCCAAATTGAGGAGCGACGGGTTTCCAACGTTCATAACGTTGTTTGAAAATAAGTTTGCGAACTCTTTCGGTAATGCTGGCTGAGGTTCTGCTTGCCTAACAGCGTCGTGGTTTCCGGGTGCTACGATAACCTTGATCCTCTTGGGTATTTTTTCAATCTGCCTTGCCGCCTCCTCATACTGCCCATAGACATCTAAAATTGCCAAATCTTTATCCTGATTTGGATAAACTCCTACACCATCAACAACGTCTCCAGCAAGAACAACGTACCTCACACTTTCAGCAACCTCAACCATCTTCTCATTCCCAACTTCAAAATTCAACCACTTCACAAACACATCCCATTCCTTCTCCAAAAACTCCTTACTCCCAAAGTGTGTGTCGGAGATGAAGACAATCGAAAAATCTTTCTTTTTCTTATTCCCATTTAACGGCACATCTGGAAAGACTATTCTGTCGGCAATTATGTTGTTTCCTCTCAACACCCCAGTGACGCCTATAACCTCATCTCCCATCAACTCTAAAGCTGTGTCTTTAAGCTTTCCCGTAGCAATAAAACGTATTGAGTCTGTATTATCTTCCAATTCAACGAGAACATTACCATTCTGCGTTTCTCTAACGTCTTTAACCATCCCTATGACCTCAACGTTATCAGATTTAATCTTCTTAACGTTGGAGATGCTTACGCTGTTAAACCGCTGCCTCAAAATCCTTGACAGTTTCTCAAACCTCGAATTGAAGTATGCAACAAAGTCGTCAACGTTACCTTCACACGCTGAAACGCCAGTAACATCCTTTAAAACGCAAATGGATTCCTTAGGCGTTACATCTAACGCTGAACCGTTTAAGCTTACAGATCTCATTTCTACATCTCTCTTCTTTTTAATCCTAATTTCGTTTAAGATGGGAAGAATGTCGTCAGATGTCAGAATAAAACTACCATCAACTGCCCTACAAATTTTGGGAATTAAATCATCCAATTCATCCCTAAATTCTTTGAGAATTTCAATTGCTGACGGGTGTACATTGTAGCCATGCATGGCGAATTTTGTAATAATTAACTTAGATTCGATATCTTTAATTACCATCCTTCATCCTCCCTGTTATGGACATTAAGGCTAAAGCAATCAATCTATTGAAAGACTTACTCTCAACTTTAATTATAGTTGCGGTTGTGGTTGGTGTTGGTATTGCCATAACTGGTACATGGCCCTTCATGGTGGCAGTCGAATCTGGGAGTATGGTGCCAAACATGTACAAAGGAGACGTAGTTTTTCTTGTTAGTCCTGACAGAACAAAAATTGTGACGTGGGAGGAGGGCAAGCAAACAGGATACAAAAGCTTTGGAAATTACGGTGATGTTATAGTCTATTATCCAAATGGAGTTAAAGGCAGGACACCAGTCATACATAGAGCTATGTATTGGGTTGAAGAAGGGGAGAAGATGCCAAATGGTGAGCCAGCACCAAATTCTGGATACATAACTAAGGGAGACCACAACGCCATGTACGATCAACCCTATCTCTCAAATCCAGTAAAGAAGGAGTGGATTGTTGGTGTTGCAAAGTTTAGGATACCTTTTGTTGGTTACTTCAGGCTAATTTTTGGGTGATAACTTGATATACTACTTATTAGCCTTAATTCTTGGATTAGTTGTGGGAATCTTGTTTAAAGATAAGGATATCCCAACAAACAAGCTTATGTACATCGTATTACTTTTCTTAATCTTCTTTTTAGGAGTAAACATAGGAAACACGTTAGATTTGCAAGAGTTGTCCCAAGTAGGAGTTTTGTCGTTGGTGTTTGCTTTAACGACAATAGCATTCTCATACATCTTTTCAAAGGCAATGCGAGGTGTTTAAATGACTAAACTCATAGTTGTTGTGTTATTAACCTTGGTCTTAGGAATGTTGGTTGGTTTTTCAACCACCGTAAGCTTTACTGATTTGCTCGTTGAGCTGTTTCTGATAATCTTACTTTTCGTTATCGGCATTGAGATAGGAAGAGATGCAAAGGTTGAGAAGTTCAAAGAAGTTTGGAGAGATGGCGCAGTCCTTTGTATTGGCACGATTGCGGGCTCTTTGATTGCTGGAGTAGTTTTATCTTTCCTGCTAAAACTCGATTTAAAACTTTCAGCATCCGTAGCCTTGGGAATGGGGTGGTATTCATTGACAGGCCCATTTCTAGCAAAAACGATCGGCTCTTTTGCTGGAGCCTTAGGTTTTACATCAAACTTCTTGCGAGAAGTGATGACGATATTTCTCTACCCAAAGCTGAATGACAAAAAGGCGGCAATATCGATTGGTGGGGCAACGACAATGGATTCCACATTACCAATAATCTCAAGCTTTTCAAACCCGCAGATTTCGCTAATAGCCTTTGTCCACGGATTTATAATATCTGCAGCCGTTCCTTTGTTGCTGATGTTGGTAACATCGCTTTGATTATCTTTAGAATTTGGGTCTTAAGTTTGCAGAACAGTTACAAATCCAAATCCAACGGAAAGTGACAAGCTACCAAATGTCCTTTACCTTCAAGCTTTGGCTCTTCCTTACTGCAAATTTCTTTTGCGAATGGACATCTCGGATGGTATCTGCATCCAGATGGTGGCTCCCTTGGATTTGCCACATCACCAATGATTTCAATGTTAATCTCCCTCTTCAAGAACGACGGGACTGCAGACAGTAATGCTGCTGTATATGGATGTTTTGGATGGTGTATGACTTTCCTCGTCTCCCCAATCTCCACAATTTTTCCCAAATACATTACAGCAATTCTATCCCCAACAAGCCTTGCAACCGATAAATCGTGGGTGATAAACAACATGCTTAAGCTGTACTCTGCTTTGAAAGACATTAACAAGTCCAAAATTGATGCCCTCAAACTAACATCGATCATTGAAACCGGTTCATCAGCAACAACAAACTCAGGCTTTAGAATCATAGCCCTCGCAATCGCTACCCTCTGCCTCTGCCCGCCAGAAAGCTGATACGGCAATCTGTTGTAGAATTGTTCAGCAGGCACCAGTCCAACCCTTTCCAACATCTGCAATGCCAACTCCTTAGCTTCCCTATTTTCAGCGATGTTGTGAATTAGTAATGGGTCTTCCAAATGCTCCCCGATCTTCATCTTGGGATTTAGAGATGCGTATGGGTCTTGGAAGATCATTTGTAGATGTTTTCTTATCTTCCTAAATTCTTCCTTGCTTAATTTGGTGACGTCCTTTCCCTTAAACACTATTTTTCCATCTGTAGGCTCTTCAAGTCCAACGAGAATCCTACCAGTCGTTGTTTTACCGCAACCGCTCTCCCCAACCAAAGACAACACTTCGCCCTTCTCCATTTTGAAAGACACGTCATCAACAGCCCTAATGTATTCAATTTTCTTTGACAGCAACACTTCTATTACTGATTTTTGCACGGGAAAATACTTCTTTAGATTTTTTACCTCAATTACTTCAGCCATTGTTCTCACCATACAACCAGCATTTTACAACCCTTCCATCAACGCTAAACGTTGGTGGCTCTTTATCGCACACATCCATCGCCTTTGGACATCTCGGCTTAAATCTGCAACCCTTTGGTGGATCAATTAAGTCTGGAAGAAAGCCGAGCATTGGCTTAATATCTCTATCCTCCCACACATCTGGAACTGAGCCAATTAATCCCTCTGAATATGGATGGAGAGGCTCATTGGCAAGCTTGTTTGCTTTGCCGAATTCAATTAGCCATCCGGCGTACATTACAGCAATCTTATCACTTCTGTCAGCAGCTAAGGCAAAATCATGGGTGATTAAGATTATAGCCCTGTCTTCTTTCTTCATATCCTCAAGCAAGTCCATTATCTTCTCTTGAACGATTACATCTAAGGCTGTTGTAGGTTCATCAGCGATCAACAGCTTTGGATTTAAAGAGACCGCTAAGGCAATCATAACCCTCTGCCTCTGTCCACCAGAAAGCTGGTGGGGATAATAATTTACTCTATCTCCCGGCAATCCAACTTTCTCAAGCAGTATTGATGCTTTCTCCCATGCTTCCTTCTTGTCAACCCTTTCATGCTCAATTATCGTCTCAACGATTTGATCTCCAATCTTTTCTAATGGATCTAAACTCGTCATCGGGTCTTGAAAGACCATCCCAATCTCTTTACCCCTCAACCTCCTCATTTCCTCTTCGCTCAACTTAACCAAATCCCTACCATCAAAAACGATTTTGCCATCAACAATCTTTCCTGGAGTATCTACAAGGCGAATAATTGAATAAGCTAAGGTTGATTTACCGCAACCGCTCTCTCCAACTATTGATATAAATTCTCGCCTATCAACACCGATGCTAACGTTGTCAACTGCCCTTAAAACTCCACGTTTTGAATAGAAGTACGTCTTCAGATTCTTTACATCGAGCAGCATCATCTCTCCCTCCTCGGTGCGTAGATTTCACTCAACCCCTCTCCAATCAGAGCGAATCCCAATGAAAGCAACATGACCATTAAACCGGGAAACGTGATCATCCACCAATAGCCTGCAGGCAAATAGGGTCTTCCTGCACTTAATTCAAACCCCCAGTCTGGAGTTGGGGCTGTAACAATAAAACCCAGAAAGCTCAAACCAGCCTCAGTCAATATTGCGTCTGCGACACTCAACGAAAATACAACTACTGCGGTTGTAACCACGTTTGGTAAAATGTATCTCCCCATTATTCTCATGTCTTTTGCCCCTATAGCCTTTGCAGCTTCAACGAAGAGCCTTGATTTCAAAGACAACGTTTGTCCTCTAATCATCCTGAAGTAAGTCGGAACGTAAACGACTGAAATTGCAACCACTGCATTGATAACACTTGGCCCCAACATGGCAGCAATAGCGATGGCTAATATTAAGCTTGGAAATGCGTACATGCTGTCCATGAGCATTGAGATTGCCCTATCAAGTTTACCGCCAAAATATCCTGAAATCAAACCCAAAGGCACACCAATTGACATTGAGAGAAAAGAGGCGGAAAAAACAACCATCAAAACGATTCTTGATCCATAAATAATGCGGGAAAAGATGTCTCTACCCAAGTTATCCGTTCCCATTAGGTGTTTGGCTGAAGGTGAGCTAAGAACATCACCACTCGACTTAGTTGGATCGTATGGGGCAATTAAGGGGGCAAACACAGCCATAATTAAAACTACGCAGACCATAGCTAAACCGCTTACAACCATCCATCGTCCTTCCACATCGGGGATTTTGAACACCGTTGTTGCGAGATTCTTTACCTCCATGCTGTCACCTCAATACCTTATTCTTGGATCGAGTAGTGCATAGACTATGTCAACGATCAAACTTATCAAAGCCACAAACAAAGCGTAAAACACTATCGCTCCCTGAACTGATGTGTAATCCCTATACTGAATTCTTTCAAGCAAGAAAGTACCCATACCGGGCCATGAGAAGGTTGTTTCTGTTAACACTGCTCCCGCAAGCAGTATTGCAAATTGCAAACCCATCAACGTTATGACTGGGATGAAAGCATTCTTCATCGCATGCTTCACAACCTTTCTCTCCCTCACACCCCTCGCCCTATAAGCAACTATGAAGTCTTGGCTTAGGACGTCAATTAGGTTGTTTCTCAGCAATCTTGTATAAGCTCCAGACAGCACAATTCCCAAAACCAAAGCGGGTAGGAAGATGTGGGATAAAGAATCAATCAGAGCGTTGAAGTTTAGTGTTAACAAACTATCCAAAACGTATAATGAGGTTATTGTTGTCGGCTCACTCCCAGGAGTTATCCTTCCACCTATCGGGAGTAGTTTTAGATATACACCACAGAGCATCTGCAAAAGCATACCAAACCAAGGAATGAACAAAGTATAGGCAACGATGCTGTATATTCTCATTGAAGAGTCGATCTTACTGCCCCTTCTAAAAGCGGCAATTGCTCCAGTTATAACTCCGATCAAAACGCTCAACGTAAATCCGAAAATCGTTAATTCAAGTGTGGCGGGAAACCGAAGCATTATTTCATCTATAACGGGTCTTTTACCCCAAATCATCGATTTGCCAAAGTCTCCTCTAAGGATGTTAAACAAGTATTCAAAATATTGAACAATTAAAGGTTTGTTCAACCCTGCCTCTTCCCTCAACTTCTCGACCACTTCTGGCGGTACTTTTTGCCCAACCATTGCCGCTATTGGATCGCCGGGCAATATTCTAAGTATAAAGAAGACTACGGTCAGCAATATAAGTACAGTTGGTATAACCAACAATGCCCTTGTAACTATGTATGCCTTTAGGGATGCCATCGACTAAGCTGTAACGCTAGTATTAAAAAGTTTACCAGTTTTTAAATAATCTGAAAGCGAAAGATATTTAATTTAGCTGAAATTAACAGAATAAAAAATTAAAAAAGGAATTATTGCCAATACAACAAGTAGTATCTGAATATCATCGTTGGGTCCAATACTATGCCACCAATGTTCTTCTTGGCAACAACGAAGAGCTTTCCTTGGATGAGGGGCACAATAGGTGCATCCTCTCCCAACTTGTCTTGCACCTGCTCGTAATACTTCGTCCTTTCATTTATGTCTGTTGAGGTTGCAGCCTTCTCAAGCAATTCATCCATCTCTGCATCGCTGTATGGAAAGCCAAGCCATCTGTTAGCTCCAGTCTTCAAGAACGGCGTTGTGTAGTCGTCTGGATCGATGTAGTCTGGATACCAGCCAAACAGTGATGCCATCATTGCCGACTTCCTCGCATAATCAACGTATGTAGCCCATTCGGCACTCTTTAATTCAACACTTATCATTCCAGTCTTCTCAAGTTGTTCCTTCAGAACTTGAGCCAAATCCTTTTCTGTATCGCCGTAATGGGTGGGAGTCCACCATAGTTCAAGCATGAGCTTATCTTCTTCGCTATATCCTGCTTGGGTAAGCAATTGTTTGGCTAAATCAAGGTTGCCATCACCGTACATCGTCTTGAAGACATCCTTATGACTCCACATGCCCTTTGGCACTAATGAATACAATGGCTCAACTGAACCCAAGTAAACCCTTTGGGCAATATCGTTTCTGTCAATTGCAGCAGCAATAGCCTGCCTCACAAGCTTATCCTTTGTTGGATACTCCGTTGACTCGTTTCCATTCAACACGAGGTATCTTATGAAAGCTCCAGGAACCTCAATTACGTTGAGGTTTGCATTCTGCTTCAACGATTGAATGTCAACTGGGGCTAATGTTCTCCATGCTATGTCAATTTCACCCTTCTCAATAGCCAGTCTTAGCGTTGTAGCATCTTGATAGAATCTGACAATTATCTTGTCTGTTTTGGGTTTGTCGCCAAAGAAGTACGGATTTGGCTCAAGTATCAACTCCTGGTCTCTCACCCACTTTGAAATCTTGTATGGTCCAACACCACCAGCAGTCTGATCAGCATCTATTTCATTTGCCTTGTAATTTGGATGCACTGGGAAGTATGGAGGCGTGGCTACCAAAGCGAGGAAGTATGAGATTGGTTTCTTCAATGTGAATTTGACTGTATATTCATCAACAGCCTCGACTTTGTCAACAAAGTCGGTTACAAGCCACGATGGATCGCCAGCAATCGTCATGACTCTGTTTATGCTTCTCACGACATCCTCTGCTTTACAAGGTGTACCATCAGCGAACTTCAAGTCCTTTCTCAGATGGAATATGTAAACCGATCCGTTATCCTTTATTTCGTAGCTTTCAGCCAAGTATGGCTCTAAATCAGTAGTTCCAGGCTTGTACCTCATTAACCCTCCCATTACGTTTTGCAAGACCTCCCAAGTGTAGAAGTCGTAGGCGTTTGCCGGGTCTAAGTCTGTCACTTTATCCGTTACACCGATTGTTATCGCTTTTGTCTCAGGTGTTTCTGTTGCTACAGGTGTTGGTGTGGCTTTTTTCTCTGGTTGTGCGCAACCACTGAAAGCAATCAATACTGCAATAACGAACAAAATTGCTAGTTTTTTCATCTTCACCACCATTTATGAATAACGAATTCTGTTTTAATATAGTTTATGGGATTCGTAAATTTTTAGCTGTTAAATTGGTTGATTATGATGATTGAACATTTAAATAGGCAATAGAAATTTATAAGCTTTGATGTACTAAATTTATGCTCAATATTGAAGAAATTGCCGATTATTTAAATTCAATAACACTTGTCGATAAGAATGTAGAAGCATATTTGTACGATGAAACCCCCAAAGACGTTGCACCAAAACCAAACAAAAACGTTGTAGTTGTTAAGCCGTCGAGCGTTGATGAAATATCAAAGGTTGTCAGATATGCTAATAAAAACAGAATTCCCATTGTTGTTAGAGGTGGGGGGACGGGATTGAGTGGAGGTGCAGTACCGATAAAGCCTAGCATAGTTATTTCGATGGAAAAATTAAACAGAATTTTAGAGATTGACACTCAAAATTTGACAGTCACGTGCGAGGCTGGAGTAACCTTAAGAGCATTAATTGAAGCTGTAGAAAGGGTTGGATTGAGCTTCCCGCCCCATCCGGGCGATGAGAGTGCTACGATTGGGGGGATGATCTCCACAAACGCTGGAGGGGTTAGGGCTGTAAAGTATGGGGTTATGAGAAATTATGTTTTAGGATTAGAAGTTGTTTTGCCAAACGGTGAAGTTTTAAAGCTTGGTGGGAAGGTTATAAAGAACGTAACTGGCTATAACTTGATGCATTTGATAATAGGAAGTGAGGGTACGCTGTGCATTGTAACAAAGGCTATTATCAGAATTTTACCAAAACCAAAGAAGAATTACACACTCGTAATTCCATTTGATGGTGTAAGCGATGCGATAGAGTCCGTTTCAAGAATTCTGAATGTTATTACACCTTTGGCGATTGAATACATTGAAGTCGAGGCAATAAAATACGGTGAAAGGGTTGTTGGAAAAAGATGGGTTAGTAAAGATGGGGAAGCTCATTTAATGCTTGTGATTGAAGCAAAGGATGAGGACGAGCTAATAGAAATTGCTGAGAAGATCGAAAAAGCATGTAAAAACCCATTAAACATCTTCGTTGCGAGTAGTGTTAAAGAGCAGAGAGATCTGTTGGAGATAAGGAGCATGTTTTATGAGGGTTTGAAGGATGAGATAATTGACATTATGGATGTCTCAATACCCATAGCCAAAATCCCGGAATATTTAAAGAGGTGTAATGAGGTTGCCAAAAATTTGGGATTACAGATAATAACTTACGGACATGCTGGAGACGGCAACGTACATCAACATCCGTTAAAATGTGAGAATGGAGAAGAAAAGTATGCGAAGTTTAAAAAAGAGGCGTTTAAGATTGCTAAAGAGCTTGGAGGGTTTATTACCGGTGAGCATGGTGTTGGATTTGTGAAAAGGGAGAATTTAGCAGAGTTTTTAAGTCAAAATGAACTGGAATTGATGAAGGGTATAAAGAAATTATTTGACCCCAACGGAATAATGAATCCGGACAAAGTTGTTAATTGAATTAAAAATAGCATCGTTTTATCTTAATATTAACATAAAATTTTTTAACAATCTTGTAAAATACTATTCATGAAAGTTGAAGAGGAGATTGCTAATCGGTTTAAATGTCCAAAGTGTGGTGTGCAGAGGGCAAAAGTCAAAAAACTTGCAATGACGGGAGCAAGTTTGCTGGAAAGGTGGGCTGACTGGCAGAGAAATAAGTACTACTTCGTGACATGTACAAATTGCGGATACACAGAAGTTTACGATGCGGAAATTCTTGACGGGAAGAAGGGTGGCATTGAGGACTTGTTGGATTTGATATTTGGGGGATAAAATTTAAACAAAGCAATACCACCTGCGACTGGTAAACCATTGTTAAGCAATTTATGTCCGTATGGTTCGGGTTTATACTTTTTCTTTAGATTATTTTTCTTTGCTTCTAAAATATTGAACCCAATAAGGTTAAGTTGTGATTTGGTTATACAATTTGCTCTAAAAAATTTAATAACTTATACAATCAAAATTAATAAAGAAAATCGAAAAATTTTATATTGTTTAAATCAGTAATTATCAAGTAGATGAGGGGTATAAAAAATGGATTTTGAACCCGATGAGGCTTGTGAAGATGGTGAGAGAATCGATAAAAGTGACATCCTCCACAGGCTAAAGCCTGTGGCTTCCTAACCGTATTGAGAGAGCTTAGCCTGATGGATTTCCTCCTGCCTCTGAACATAGCTCTTTGTTGTCTCTAAATCAACATCTCCGACG
>Ga0180301_10000163_pt1 | contig 49045 bp, 50 predicted proteins | sample GuaBasSediGuay16_FD_121797 | JGI IMG/M metagenome (GOLD analysis project Ga0180301, IMG submission 121797) | Subseafloor sediment microbial communities from Guaymas Basin, Gulf of California, Mexico - Guay16, Core 4569-2, 12-15 cm | ecosystem: Environmental > Aquatic > Marine > Hydrothermal... | reverse complement strand
GTGATGAGGTCTGTTCCTAGGTCTAGATTCCGTAGGTATGAGTTGGTCTCTAGAGCTGTTGATGCTGTTGAGGATCTTAGGTGTGAGTTAGCTAGGAGGGGTATGTACACTGGTGTAAGTCCTGTTGTTCTTAGTGTTGAGGAGGCGAAGTACTTTAGACCTCTGTATCTCGATCTTGTTGAGGATGCTGTTATTCTGTATGATCGTGGTGGTTTTTTGAGGAGGGTTCTCGAAAGAGTTAGGTGCTACATTGCGTTGTTTGGTGGTAAGAGGGTTTGGTTAGGTAGGAGGTGGTACTGGGTTTTTGAGAGGGGTAATCCATTCATAGAGCTTGTGGGGGTTAAGCTTGTTGAGTGAGCGTAAGCTTCATTTTGTTCGCTCTTACCTCGTTGATGCTGGTAGGAGAATTGAGTTGGCTGAGATCTGTCTTGAAAGGAGGTACTTTCACTTGGTTGTTAGATTGTGTCAGGAAGCTATTGAGCTGTGTTTGAAGGCTGTTTTGAGGTTTCTAGGTATTGAGTACCCTAGGGCTCATGATGTTGGTTATGTATTGAGGCAGTACAGGAACCTATTTCCTGAGTGGTTTAGAGTTCATGTTGATGAGTTAGCTAGGATCTCTAGGGATCTAGCTCATAATCGTGGTCCTGCTATGTACGGTGATGAGGAGGCTGAGATACCTCCTGAAGAGTTGTATGATGAGGTTGATGCTCGAGAAGCAATCAAGAGGGCTAAGTTCGTCTATGAGCTATGTTCTAAACTTGTTGAAAGTGAGTGCGGTAGGTGATGTTGTTCTGTGTCTCTGAGTAATATTAGATTAATCGTTTAGTACTCTACCACTGCTGTATGGAGGTTCTTGTTGCTGAGTATGTGTGTTGTTCCTCTAAGCACCTCTATGCTCTTAAGGAGTTCATTACTGAGGGCTTTGCTATGGCTTACTACGTTGCTAGGGATTTAGCTTCATGTGGTGTCTCTGTTGATTTAGCTTTGTGTCCTGATGTGTTGAGTAGGGTTACTGTACCTAGAGGTGTAGGTGTTGTATGTGTTCCGAGAGAGCTTGATCTCATTGATTTTCTTCGTGAGTACTGTGATCGGTATGACTATGTTGTTGCTATTGCTCCTCCACCTCAGTTGATTAGGGTTGTCGATGTTGTTGGTGATAGGTTTCTTGGTTCTGAACCTAGATTGGTTAAGTTATTTTCCAATAAGTTCGCTACGATTAGGTTACTTGGTGAGTTGGGGATTGATGTTCCACCTACGGTCTTTGTGCACGGAAGCCTATCGATACCTGAGGTTTCTGAGCTTGGTTTTCCTGTTGTTGCTAAGCCTGTTGATTGTGCTGGTGGTTCAGGTACCTCACTGGTTACTTCATGTAGTGAGCTGAAGGGTGCTGTATCTCGTGCTCTGTCGTGTAGTGAGGTGTGTTATGCTCTAGTTCAGGAGTACGTCCCTGGTACTCACATGAGTATCTCAGCTATCGTTCGTGATGGTGATGTTACTCTCCTGAGCTTGAACCTACAATTCATTGGTGTTAACCATGGTTTTAGGTACTATGGTGGTCTGCTCCCTCTACGTAGGTTTGCTTTTGAAGCTACTTCACTAGTACGCAGAGTTGTTGAGGAGTTACCTGGTTTAAGAGGTTACGTTGGTTTTGATGTTATCTATCACGGTGGTTCTCTCTATGTTGTTGAGGTTAACCCTAGATTGACTACTTCCTATGTTGGTCTCAGCAAATTGCTCGGTCCTAAAGCTGGTCTTTACCTCCTTAGTGCTGTTAGTAATGTAGAGCTGAAGACTAGAGTGCCACTGATTTCAGATAGGTACTCGTACTATGTTCTTACGGAATTTCCTAGTCTTGTTAATGGAGAGGAGATCATATACGTTCCTGGTATTAGCATCGAGATGATGCATGTTGATTGTGGTGATTTAGGTTATGTTGAATCTAGACTACGTACTTTGCTTCCACAGAATTTGAGGTACCTAGCTGATGTTGTTAGTACTCTACTCTCTTGATAATACCTCTGTGTAGAGCTGTTGCTACGAGTACAGCATCGACACCTATACTCTTCAGCAGTAGTACATCACTTTCATCACGAGTACCACCACCAACAATTAGCTCTCCACTATAGCTACTACGTACGAACTTCACTAGGTCGGTATTTGGTCCCTGCATCGTACCTACCTTACTTAGATCAATAAGGAGTATCTTCTTTGGTGCTCTATGAACTACTTCAGGTAGTACATTCCTTAGGTTTAGAGTTGTGTTCCTGAATCTAATATCGAAGTCAAAGCAATCTAAACTCATGACTCTACCGCTGATGAGATCTAGTTCGCTTGGGTACTCCAGGTACTCCGTACCGATAACGTACTCAATACTAGCTTTATCCTGAAGCTCTAACCCCCTCCTACCTACGTCAGCAAGTACCTTGAACCCCATGGATGTAGCTAGCTCTAGAACCCAGTCATTTCGACCTCTACCCACTATCGCATCTAGATCGGCAATGTAGATCTCCCTAAACCCCATTGAGTAGAGCCTCGAGAGTACATGTCTAGGATCCGGACTTGGGGAGACCACACTACCTGATATGGGTCTGTACTCCTCTCTCCTACCAGCAACTGCATGTACTACGAGACCTCCCATTACGTCGAGTACAGGTATTACACGAACCATATATCGTCTCACCTCCCTCTACATTATTGAGGGTATCTACGTGATTTATGTCATTGGTTTAGACGTTGGTGGAGCTAATTTGAAGGCCGTTAAGCTACTTGTGAGTGGAGATGAGGTAAAGCTCCTTGAAACTATTCGAGAGTACTTTCCACTGTGGATCCACGGTAAGGTAGGTCTTGAGAAGAAGCTCCGTGAACTCAAGTCTAGACTCACCTCTGGTATTGATAGCTATGTCGTGGCGGCATGCATGACTGCTGAGCTCTGCGACATATATCGTGTTAAGAGAGAAGGGGTTGAGCATGTTGTAAGGTCGGTCTGCGAGGCATTTCACGATGCCCGTGATGTAAAGTTTGTTACTGTTGAGATGAAGCTTGTTGATAGAGATGAGGCAGTGAAGAACTACCTGAAGGTTGCTGCTGCTAATTGGGCTGCTAGCGCTTGGTTCCTAGAGAAGTACTGTAGTAAGTGGGGTATACGTAACCTAGTGTTCATCGATATCGGTAGTACGACAACGACGATAATACCTATTGTAGGTGGTAAGGTTCAGGTACTTGGTCTTACAGATCCAGAAAAGCTTCAGTGTGGTGAACTCGTTTACACCGGTGTTCTCAGAGGTAATGTAGCTGCTCTCGTTGATAAGGTTCCCTACAAGGGGTACATGGTTAGAGTTTCCTTTGAGAGATTTGCATTGATGGGTGATGTGCACCTAGTACTTAGTAACATAGCTCCTGAAGACTACACTACTGAGACAGCTGATGGTAGGGGTAAGTCAGTTAGGGAAGCTATGGAGAGACTTGCTAGGGTTGTCTGTGCTGATGTCGATATGATGAATGAGTATGAGATTCGTGAATTAGCTAGGTACATCTACGAGGTTCAGGTATTTAAGGTATTTGAAGCTCTTATGCAGATTAGATCGAGGATAGCTTCACAGGGTATGGATCCCAATACCTTCACTGCTGTAACAGCAGGAATTGGTGAGTTCCTAGCTAGAGTAGCAGCTGTGAGAGCTGGTTTTAAGGAAGTAATTAGCATACGAGATTTAGTAGGTCATGAGATATCGAGTGTGTTCCCTGCTTATGCCGCTGCGTTGATGCTCGTTCACGGAGGTGCTTAATCGTGAAGAAGAGATTTGTCTTGAAGATTAGTGGTGAGTTACTTTGGTACAGAGAGTCTCTAGAGAGGTTAATTGACAAGGTTGTTGAACTTAGTAAGTACGTGTACTTCGTACTGGTCCCTGGTGGTAGTGTATTTGCTGATTTAGTTAGGGAGTTACAGAGTGAGCTTGGGCTCAGTGACTTCGTTGCCCACTGGATGGCTATTAAGTCCATGGAGGTCTACGGTGTGTACGTGGCGTCACTTCACGATGCTCTAGTGTCAGTTTCCTCGCTTTGGGAGGTATCTAAGGTTTGGAGTGTGAAAAAGGTACCTGTTCTCCTACCTTACGAAGTACTTAAGAGACATGGTGGGGAATTACCATGTAGTTGGTCTGTGACTAGTGACTCCCTTGCTGTGTACATCGGCTACCTACTTCACGTAGATTCCGTGCTCTTGAGCAAGGTGGTTGATGGTATTGTAGATGAGAGAGGGAACTTGCTGCATGTAATTAAGGTTAGTGAGTTTAGTGGGAAGATTGATGTTGTTGATGAGTACGTGCCTAAGCTAGTTAGCGAATTGAAGGTACCTACTGTGGTGTTCAATGGATTAAAGCCTTGGCTCCTCAATCACCTAATCAGAGGTGAGGAAGGTAGCTACACCATACTGCTACCTTAGAATCACTTCGCGTACCTAAGCACTTCACTCTTTAGTTCCTCAACAAGCTTACGAGATACCCTACCTAGACGACCTCTCTCACACGCAGCTGATCTAAATCCAATGACGTCGAAACCCAATTCAACACATCTATGTATGTGTTCCTTCTTCAAACTACCAGCAACAGCTGTGAAGAGTCCATAGTCCTTGGCTTTAGCTACAAGGCACTTGAGGTACTCACTCGTTAGGTAATCGAATGTGGTGGTACCATCCTTAATTCTCGTATCCACCATAATGCCATCAGCTGAGACCTTGTACGCTACCTCAAGAACCTTCATAGGTGGTAGCGAGTTAACCCTAACATAATCTGCATACCCCACAATAACAAGCTTTGGCTTCTCACTGCAGTATCTCAGTCCTTCAACTACCTGAGTCACAACTTCTGTACCCAAATCCACACTAGGTACCTCAAGACCAACCTTCACATAGGAAACACCTAACCTAGCCACAGCATAGGCAACGTACTCAAGATACCTACCCGGGCATCTCACATCACCAATAGCAACACTAACCTCTCTCACACCACGTACCCTCTCTACGACCTCAGCTACTACACCTAGATTCGGTAGACCTAAACTCCCCACTGAAGGATCCTTAACATCAACGACATCTGCACCACCAGCTACAGCATCCTCAACCTCATCAGGAAACCACACAGTAATCAACAACTTAACCACATGAATCACCTAACACAGGAATAGAAGCAACTACGTAGTAAACCTTAACCCCATGAGAGAAGCTGTACTTCGATGACAGAACCACAACCAGTAATCACCAGCAACAAAGTAACTAAGTTCATATGCAGCAGCTGTGAGTTTACAGGATACCTAACACTAGATGGAGAGGTAAGCGAACTCTACCTATGGCTTGATGACCTAGGTATCGAGGTACTTGAACTAGTTAAGAATCGTGTACTGAAACTAGGTGACTACGTAGTTGATAGAGAGCAGTGGTTCGAGTACACAACTCCAACACCCTACTCGATAGTACCTGATCTCGATAGCTATGTGAGGTACCTACAGCAGTTCGTTGGTAAGCATATAGAGGGTAAGACCCTACTGCTCTCGTACAGTGGAGGTAAAGATAGTACTGCTGCATTGATCATACTACTAAAGCTCCAGGAATTAGTCAGGTTCAGACTCCATGTATGTTACGTACACATACCATACCTTGAACCCAAGATAAATGTTGACTATGTCATGGAAATTGGTAAGAGATTAGGTATTGACATTGAGGTACTTGAACCACCTAGGTGGATCGTTAGGAAGTACCTTATGAAGGAGGGATTACCCTATAGAAGATCTAGATGGTGTACCTACCTCAAAGTAAGACCATTGAGGAGCATCCGTAAGGTTATTGGTGCTGATTTTGAGGTTACTGGAGATAGATTGCTTGAGTGTAGGAAGAGGTTTAAGAGATTAATGGCATTGCTAGAGCGAAGTACCTTCATTAGCGGTAAAGAATTCAGACCTATCTACCCACTGACCATAGTGGACATCGTTAAGATATGTCGTGAATCTACAGGTATCGTTCATCCACAGTACTTGAGAGGTTTCTCTAGAGTTTCCTGTACCTACTGTCCGTACAGATCAACATATGAGGTGTTGATCAGTAGTGTGGATGAGGTCGAAGACCCTGGTTTAATAGACTCCGTACTGAGGATGAGCTATGAGAAGTGGTATCGAGATTACGTAGATTTCAGTGATTTCATTAGGTATGGTCTTTGGAGGTACGTACCTAAGGTTGCTAAGATGTTTTCACTTCTCAGAGATAGTATCCGAAAGGAGATAGAGAAGGGATGTGCTAGAGGTGCTGTTAAGTTAGGTGAGGTCACTGATGCGTATAGATCTATTTGGGTTAAGGAGTTACCTCAGTTCCCTACAGTGAGTATTGAGGTGTTCCATGAGTTCTTGAAGAAGCGATGTGGTATCCTCAGTAAAGAGGTTACGAACTAGGTTTTTATCTCAATCATGATTTAAGCTATATTGTGTGTAGTGCAAAGATCTTGAGGGTACTACTAACTACGAAACCAGGTAAGGAGGTTAGAGTAATTCGAGATGTTAGAGACCTCCTATTCACTATAGACCGTAGTGTTAGAGCTAGTAAGGTACCTAATCTAGCTGGCTTAGTCCTGGTAGAACTTCATGCTGATGTGAACGTAGATGATTTGCTAGAGAGATTTCGGAAGTACCCAATCCCTGGCGTATTTCGTGTAGTGCCCTTTGAACGTGAATGTAGATTGCAGGTTGATGAGATCTCTCAATGTGTAATCTCGTTACTTGAGGAGAAAACTAGGGACTTACCCCATTTTACATTTGCTGTGAGATGTACCTTTAGGAAGGTGGGAGGAGATTTCCGTGAAGAAGATGTTGAACGTGAAATTGGTGCTAGAGTACTTCAGCATTTTCGAAATAAAGCTAAGGTGAACTTAAGCAATCCAATGTACGTGATATACATAGAGAGCATCGGCGAACAGGTCGGAATATTCGTTGAACGCCGTAAAGTATCTGATAATGAACGTCAATAAACATTCGGAGAACACTCTATATACTGTACCTTTAAGTAAACGTAAAGTATAACCTACGAATATAGCTACTTGTCAGTGGGATCTCAATGGTAAATATCGTTGAGGAGTACATAGCTAAAGTACGTTCAAGGATATTTAAGGACGAGAGTAAACTCTCTATAGAGTACGTACCCCCTAAGCTACCTCATAGGGAGGAGCAGCTAAAGAGACTAGTATCGTACTTCATAAACTTCGTTGAGAATCCAGGTTCATGTTTTCCCAAGGTGATTGAGGTAGGTGACATAGGTACTGGAAAGACTGTATGCGCAAAGAAATTTGGTCAAGATGTAACTGATTATGCGAAGAAGGTAGGTAAACCCATTAAGTATGTTCACGTGAATTGCTACAAATGTAGAACACTCTTCCTAATACTGCAGGAGGTTGCTTCTCAACTTCAGTTACCTGTCCCAAAAAGAGGTTTTTCAACGCAGGAACTACTGAAGATAATACTTGACCTACTCGTCGATAAGAATCTCTACGTGATAATTACCTTAGATGAGGTCGACTCACTACTCCAGACACCAGGTGGTGAAGGTGCTCTCTACACACTGGTTAGAGTTACAGACGAGTACCTGGGTAGAGAGCACAGGATAGGTCTCATATTGATATCACGTGATGAGAACTTCATATTCAAGCTAGATCCAAGTGTTCGAAGTGCGTTACAGCACAACGTCATTAAGTTTCCACCCTACACCAAGGCACAGATCTACGATATATTACACGATAGAGCAGAAGAAGCTTTTATCGAAGGTGTTGTGAGACCTGAGATTCTCGATATGATTGCTGAAATCTCTGGAAAGGATACAGGTGGGAGAGGTGATGCTAGGTACGCAATAGAGATACTGTGGAGAGCGGGTAAGATAGCTGAAGTCGAGGGTACATCCGTAATACTACCAGACCACGTAAGAAAGGCAGTGAAAGATACCTTAGTGAGCATATCTGTTGAGGAGCTTAAGTCGTTGAAGAAGCATCAATTACTTCTACTACTAGCTGTTGTTAGGGTTCTCCAGAGGAAGAGAACCGAAGTTAAGGTACCTCTAAGTGAGGTTGAAGCTGAGTACAGGATGCTGTGTGAGGAGTTTGGTGAAAAACCTAGACAACATACACAGGTGTGGGAGTACGTTCAGGAGTTAAAGAGTAGAGGCATCTTAAATGCTACAGTAGGTTCAAAGTATAGTAGAGGTAGGACTACGCTTGTAGGAATAATGCACGAGCCACTAGGTACCTTGGAGAAGACTATTCTTGCTGTCTTAAGGGGCGGTGACCATGGATGAGTAGTGGTTATGTACCTTTGGAGGAAATATTTTCGAGCAAGGGTAGGGTTAAGGTATTGAAGGTGTTGCTTGAAGCTCACGAGCTAAACATAACTGAAATTGTTAAGAGATCAGAGCTTAACCACACAGTTGTTCTCTCACATCTCGAAGCGCTAGTCAAAGCAGGATTAGTAATTGAGAAGAGATTTGGTAGGATAAGGATATTTAAAGTAAATGAAAGTGATCCTCGAATTAAGCTACTTAGAGAGCTGTTTAAGTTGGATGAGGAGTTGTGTAGAGCATCTACACCTTCAGGAGGTACTTGAGTACTTCCCTACCTGTCGTACCTAGTTCATGGGCTATCTTCTCCAGTACATCTCTCCTTCGTTCAGCAATTATCTTGAGGTACGGTAGTACTTCAATTAGTAACTTGGAGGAGGATATGTGCATCCTTCTAGCTAGCTCTCTGAGTAAGGCATCTCTTTTCTGTCTGAATTCCTTTGTCCTAGCCATTAACAAGATCTTCTGTGGGAAGTTATACTTAACGAACTTAAATGGTGGTTTATGTGGTATTAGTGAGACACCAGCAGTTGCTAGTTCTAGTGCATATGGTAGGAGTGACCACTCTTGTTCTCTCTTGATTCTGCCCATGTACACATCAGCTTTTGAGAGTGCATCGTATGCCTCTGCAAGTGCTTCTATACTGTTTTTGTACTGATACGGTAAATTCTCGTGAATCCACTGGAAGTACATTTCATAGTCAAATGATGGGTTTAACGTGATTAACCTAGCTTGATCAAAAGTCTTTGCTGTGAAGACCCTCCTCAAGATTTCGAACATATCCATCTGCTTTGATCTATCACCTAGACCTCTAATGTCGTCCACAGTTATCCTCTTCTTACCCTGTGCTACTGCCTGTAAATCGTTTATTGCTGCTCTTAAATCGCCTTGTGCTCTCTCTATGAGTAATGCAAGTGCTCTTTCATCAGCTTCAATACCTTCCTTCTCACAAATTCTCTTGAGCACCTTAATAGCTTCACTTTTCGGTATCGGGTTAAACCTAATAACTTCACAGACTTCTCTTAGGTCTCTGAACTTAGGATCCCATGGGTTGTTTGCCGTAAGGACGATGGGTACCCTACTCTCCTTAATTATCTCGAGTATGGCAGAGAGACCACCTCTATCTTCTCTCGTACTAATACCATCAACTTCATCGAAGAGAACTATCTTACCCCTATAGCCAAAGAGTGAAGTTTCACGAATTGATGAACCAACTATCCTCTTAATCTTCTCCGCAGTCCTAACATCACTAGCATTCATCTCAATAACTTCATAACCGAACTCATTAGCTGCTGCATAGACCAGAGTTGTCTTTCCACACCCTGGTGGACCTACAAGTAGAGCCGCCTTCTTCTCTGGAACTCCTCTCTCCCATCTCCTCAACCAAGTTAGGAACTGCCTCTTAGCTTCTTCATTCCCCACTACTTCAGCAACTCTCTTCGGCCTATACTTCTCAGTCCACGGTAGTGCCCTACTCACGAGCTATCACCTAACCTTATACTTCTTCCCGATGAGAGCTAGCTTAGCAAGGAATGTGGACATCTGTATCTCTTCATCAGCACCCTCAGTTAACCTAAAGTCTATTTCACCTGCTAACTCAGCAATCTCAACCTTAGCTTCAGGAGGTAAGTCAAGTGGTGACTTCTCTGAAAATATCTCCTTCTGTACTAGCCGAAGTAGATCTACACCTGACATACCGTACTCAATCATTAGCTTACGGAGAGTGTCTCGTGCTTTCAGGAAATCACCCTTTAGAGCTAGTACCAACATCTCACGAATTTCCTTTGGACTAGCTAATCCAGCTACCTTGTACACCGTATCAGCATCAACAACCTCACCTATGGCAGCTGCTGCTTGCAATATGTTTATTGCTCTCCTGAGATCACCACCTGAGACATCCCATATAGCTTCAAGTCCATCGTGAGTAACTACAACTTTCTCACACTTAGCTATGTACTTCAATCTAGCTAGTACATCCTCCTTCGGTAGTGGTGAGAATCTGAATATAGCACATCTAGACTGTATCGGATCTATTATCTTGGATAGGTAATTTGCTATGAGGCAGAATCTCGTGTTCCTAGCATACATCTCCATCATTCTCCTAAGTGCTTGCTGTGCATCAGCAGTCATGTTGTCAGCCTCATCTAGTATCACCATCTTGAACGGTACATCACCTGAAGGAGCAGTCCTAGCGAAGTCCTTCACTCTTTCACGGATGACAGAGATACCTCTCTCATCAGATGCATTAAGTTCAAGTACATTGCTTCTCCAGTTCTCACCATAGAGCTCATATGCTAGGCAGAGTGCGGCAGTGGTCTTACCAGTACCTGGAGGACCGCAGAAGAGTAGGTGCGGTACTGATTTATTCCTTACGAACTCCTTAAGTCTCTCAACTATTTCCCTTTGATCAACGATCTCATCGAGTCTCTTAGGTCTGTACTTCTCAGTCCAAAGTAGTTCACTCATTTCAAAACCCCAAATGACTAAATTGTTTTGGAAATAAAAGGTGTTTCAATTCATGGATTTCGTGCTATCTAGAGGATGCTGCTATTCTCTCAACTTCATCTTTCTTCCTTATTGCGTAGCTCTTTGGATCATTGCTCGCTGCTGCTATTATCTCATCAGCTAGAGCTTCCTCGATTGGCTTCGGGTTATTGAATGCTGCTAATCTAGCACCTTCAACAATCCACCTAATAGCTAGGTCAACTCTTCTCTGTGGTGCACAGTCAACTGCTACGTGATACACGATACCGCCGTAGGCTATTCTTGTAGTTTCCTCCCTTGGTGCTGCGTTCTCAATAGCTCTAACCAGTACCTGTATAGGGTTCTCACCTGTCTTCAGGTGGATTATTTCGAAGGCTTTCTTAACTATGTTGTACGCTAGGTGTTTCTTACCTGAGTTCCTACCTGGCCTCATTAGTTGATTCATTAGCCTCTCAACTATCGGTATCTTAGCCTTACCGAATGGTCTCTTTTGGTACCTACCCTCTGTGTACGGTACTAGCATTGGTTTGAGGTTTATGTACCTAGCTAACCCTGGATCTCTAACAACTACGTCTTCTATACTCCATTTACCAAATACCTTAATTTCCTTACCATCTAAGGTTCTTAGCTTCTTCTGCGTCTCTAAGCTCATGATCTCATCCCTTAGCAACTGCTACAGGTACCAACCTAACTACCTTGGTTGCAATACCAACTCTATGACTTACCTCTGCAACCCTATCAACATCCTTATATGCACCGGGAGCTTCCTCCGCGACAACTCTTATGTTAGCTGCTCTAACGAGGATACCTCTTGCTTCTAGCTCTTGTTTAATTCTAACTCCACTCCATGTTCTCACAGCTGCTTCTCTACTCATGTACCTACCTGCACCATGTGCAGTTGAGCCAAATGTTATTTCCATTGCTCTTGGTGTACCTACCAACACGTACGAAGCAGTACCCATCGAACCTGGAATCAGTACTGGTTGTCCTATGCTCCTGTACTTTGGTGGTATATCTGGGTGTCCTGGTGGAAATGCTCTTGTCGCACCCTTTCTGTGTACGAAGACTTTCCTCCTCTTACCATCGATTACGTGCTCCTCTAGCTTAGCTATGTTATGTGCTACGTCGTACACCAACTCTAGACCAAGCTCCTCCTCAGACTTCTTGAGTACCTTCTTGAATGCTTCTCTCACCCAATGAAGAATACACTGTCTGTTAGCCCATGCGAAGTTCGCTGCTGCAGCCATTGCTGAGAAGTACTGTTCTGCTTCCTTACTCTTAGCTGGTACGCATACTAGCTCTCTATCAGGTATCCAGATACCGTACCTCCTAACTGCTCTCTCCATTATCTGTAGGTAGTCACTACATACCTGATGACCTAGACCTCTACTACCTGTGTGGATCATAACGCAGATCTGTCCTTCCTCGTAGATACCCATTACCTTTGCCTTCTCTGGATCGTAGATCTTATCAACTACCTGGATTTCTAAGAAGTGATTTCCACTACCTAGTGTTCCTAGCTGGTTACTACCTCTGCTCTTAGCTCTATTCGATACCTTATCTGGATCTGCCTGTACCATGTGACCGTGCTCCTCACAGTAGTCCCTATCTTCAGCCCAACCGTAACCGTGCTTAATTGCCCAATCTACTCCCTCAGCCAGTACATTGTCCATCTCGCTTATGCTTAGCCTTATCTTACCTGTCGATCCCAGTCCTGAAGGTACCATGCGAAAGATAGTGTCAATTAGCTCCTTTAGGTACGGTCTCAACTCCTTAATTGTTAAGTTCGTTCTGATAAGTCTTACACCACAGTTAATATCATAGCCGACTCCACCTGGGCTAATTACTCCTTCCTCAGCATCGAAAGCGGCTACACCACCTATTGGAAATCCGTATCCCTGATGTCCATCAGGTAGAACTATCGCATACTTGTAGATGCCTGGTAAGCAAGCTACGTTGGCTGCCTGTACTAGTGTTAGGTCGGTCTTCATCTTCTCTAGCAGTACCTCATCTGCGAAGATTCTAGCAGGTACTCTCATCTCCCTACGATATTCCTTCGGTATTTCCCACTCGAACTCTGCGACTCTCTTGAGTGGTACTCTATGGGACATAAAGTTCCCTCGGCTCAACAATAAGATATGTACACTTTTAAGCTTAGCTAATGACTAAATATCGACTACGAACTGTACGTAGTGTGTGCTATCTAGCTTACCTATCTCCATCTGTGCATACGTCATAGCTTTAACCACTGTTCTGTGCTCGTGTTTATCTGGATCAAACACCTCACCCCAAGCTTCACCTCTTAACCTGTAGATCGTATCTTCGCGAGATATTGATACTCTGAACTTGGAGAATACTAGACCCTCACTGTCATGATGGATCAGTAGCTCCTCAATCCACCTATAGAGAAGCTGCTCTAGGTCTTCACCTTCTATCTCTACCTCAACCCTAACCTTCGGCTCAACCTTACTCGTATCTGTAATTACCTCGAAAACAGCTAGAGCTGCATTCTCGAAAGCCCTCTCCAAGGTATCTCCATAAGCTCTTATGAGTACATCAGCTGTGTGATCTAAAAACTCAAACCTCTTCTCAGACATAGGTTAGCCCCCACCCTATGACCCATAGAGTACATCTAAAAACTAGCTTCCTACGTAGGAGATAACTCTGCAGAATGATGTGCATGAGTACGAACATCAATTGGTGAACCACTTTCCCTCAACGCAGCTCTGAGAATTGAATGAGCTGTGACTATACCCCTCACCTCATCACTTTTAGACATCACTATCACGTAGCTCCTATGCACCTTATGCATTAGGTCAACACTATCGCTAACTAACTTATCCTCCTTAATGCATGGTGGTGTCCTCCTCATGATCTCATCTACTGGTGTCTTCAGAAGAACATCGATTGGTACCTTAATTCTCCTCCTGAAGTGTAGTATGTTGAGCAGTGCAGGTATTTGCTCGAAGTGTGGATGACCTATTGAGTATATCAGGTCTAGGTGGTAGACTACACCACGTACTCTACCTCTGTGATCAGTGACCACTATGTAGTGGTAGCCATTGTATATGTGCTCAAGTACTTTCTCCAAAGTCTCTGTCTCACTTATCATGGTAAATCGTGGTAGTAGATCCCTATATCGCTCTATGAACTCACCTACAGTCATCATCAATATATTCTCTAGCGCTTGTGCGAGTGATCTACCTCTACTTAACATCACTACACCCAATAATCATCTCTTCCTTAGGCGTCTAATAAGTAGTTCCTTAACAGCACCTAACCTAGACTTAACCTCCCTAGTCTCAGGTCCTCTAGTAAATACCAACTTGAGTAGTGGAGGTGTTGCGAAGTTAGTTACTAGCACAATCATTAATGCGGCGAAGTACACCTCAGTACCCAGTACACCGTACGTAAGACCTATGTAGGCAGCTACTATACAGAACTCACAACGTGGAAAGAGACCAGTAGCTATCCTCAATGCAGCGTGTGGTGGGTAACCAATTATCAGAGAGGTTAAACCAGCACCAAGTAACTTACCTGCAAAAGCAGCTAGTACCATAGCTACGTAGAACGGTACTAACTCTGGTCTCAAGGCGGTCTTGACATCTAGCTTAGCAGCAGTAGTCACGAAGAATAGTGTTGAGAATATGAAGGCTATAGACCTAACTTTCTCAGCTGTTCCTGCTAAACCACTAATCTCAGAAAGAGCAAGGCCTATAGCATATGCACCAATAAGTGGTGAGAGGTGCAGGTATCGAGATAGACCTGCTACTAAGCAGAAGAGACCTATGAGAATTGAAAGTAGTGATTCTGCTGTATGCATCTTGTAAGCTATCCTAGGTATGTAGTTCGATAGTTTGTGAAATACAATGACAACAAGTAACCAGTAGGTGAACGCTAGAACCATGATCTCAGCTACCTTAGTAACAGCAAGTGCATGAGCACGAACAAGCGATGCACACGCCACTATGGTGACTAGCGAAGTTACGTCATCTAGAACAGCTACACCAAGAATTGTACAACCCTCAATAGTTCTCAACTTATCGATCTCAACTAAGGTCCTAGCAGTAACACTAACGCTAGTAGCCTCTAACACAGCACCTATGAAGAGACTTGAAGTAAGTGGATAACCAAATACCAAACCAACGAGAACACCCATAGCGAATGCAGCTATAGCCTCACCAACAGTTATCAAGCCAGCTCTCGGAATATTCTTCATGAAATCCCTGTACCTAGTCTCGAGACCAGCATAGAACAGCAACATACAGATTCCAAACCAAGCAACTACATCAACGACTTCACTAACCCTATAAACACCGAGGAGTGTAGGACCAAGGATTAAACCAGCAATTAAATCACCGAGAACAGGTGGAGCCTTCAACCTAAGAACAAGCTCTTCAAGCAATTTACCAAATATTAGCGCAAGAGCAAAACACTGGAGGAGAGTAGCTAAGGCCTCCTCAGTCCCCATGTTCAGCACCACTTTCTCATTAGCAATTTCCTACCTACTTAAATACTTATGGTTATTTAGTTACTATATTTAGTGACCGTTGAGAATAGAGGATATAGCTGTGTAATACCTAGGTGTTAATTCAGGTGATGATACAGGTGCCTCCTGAATTGTGATGATGCCCTGGTTGGCTGATTACATAGACTGACTAGTTAGGAGAATTAGAAGTCGCTGAAGAATTAGATTGGGGGTAATTTGGCGCCGGGGGTGGGATTTGAACCCACGCGGGGCGCAACGCCCCATGGGATCTCGAGTCCCACCCCTTAGACCTGGCTCGGGCACCCCGGCTCTGTCATGAAGTCCCCATTCTCACTATTTAACCTTACCTCATTACTCCATAGCGTGAAACTATTGGTCTCCACGCTGTGGACAGCATGAGGTCGAAGGTGTGGAGCTAGTCGAAAACTAATTAGTCTACTGCGACCGTGTATTCTTAGCGAGGTCCATTAGACTCGACGGATGTGGAGTTTGCTAAGCGACGAGTAGATGTTCTTATTAGGATATTGCCCGGTATTGAGTATTCTAGGTAGTATTGAGACTGTGTTTCGGTTATATTAGCTCGATCTCTATCTTGACCTCTTCAGGTACCTTTATTCTCATAAGTTGTCTTAGTGCTCTCTCATCAGCATCCATATCGATAATCCTCTTGTGTATTCTCAATTCCCAATGATCGAACGTGTGGTATCCCTGTCCACAGGGTGTACATCTTACTGTGACTATTCTTCTCTGTGTTGGTAGTGGTATTGGTCCTGCTACTCTGACACCAGTCTTCTTTGCAATGTCTACTATCTCCCTGCAGACTTCATTTAGCTTCTTGTAGTCTGTGCTGTATAGTCTAATACGTACTTTGCGGACCATGATCTCACCTACTTGCTTAGGATAAGAGGAAAAAATTGATTGAAATACTTTACCTATTGAAGTTCAAAAGAGGGAGGTCAATTACTTTTAGGTTACCTTAGCTGGCTTTACTTCAATTACTTGCCCAGCTGCTACTGTTCTACCCATGTCTCTTAGTGCGAATCTGCCTAGACCTGGGAAGTCTGAGTACTTCTCTACGACAACTGGTTTCAGTGGCTTAATTCTCACTACTGCTGCGTCACCTTGTTTGAGGAATGCTGGTTTCTGCTCGACTACTGCACCTGTTCTTGGATCTAGCTTGGCAATTAGCTCAACGATCTTAGCTGGTACTGTTGCTGTGTGTATGTGTAGTACTGGTGTGTATCCTACGCCAATTGCTGTTGGGTGCCATAGGATGAAGATTCTAGCTACGAACTCCTCTGCTACTGTTGGTGGATGAGTTGGATGCCCTGCTACGTCTCCTCTACGTAGATCGTCCTTGGATATACCTCTTACGTTGAAGCCAATGTTATCACCTGGTTTCGCTTCATCAATTCTAACATGGTGTGTCTCAATGGATCTCACTTCACCGACCTTATTTGGTGGCATGAATACTACCTTGTCACCTACCTTAAGCACACCTGACTCAACTCTACCGACAGGTACTGTACCGACACCAGTTATCGTGAATACGTCCTGTATCGGTATTCTCAATGGTTTATCTATTGGTCTTGGTGGTTCCTTCAACATGTCTAGTGCCTCAACTACTGTTGGTCCTTTGTACCACGGCATCTTTGGTGATTTCTGAATTAGATTATCACCATATAGTGCGCTCACTGGTATGAATGGTATATCGTTAATGGCGTAGCCCTTATACTTAGTTCCTTCGTGTTCCCACTCAACTGGTGTTATCTTGTAGCCTAGTAGCTTCAGTAGCTTTGCTACACCCTCTGCTACCTCTAGGTATCTCTTATAGTCGTAGTTCACTAGGTCCATCTTGTTTATCACTACGACGACCTGACCTATACCTAGCGTTCTAGCTAGGAAGATGTGTTCTCTCGTCTGTCCTTGTGGTCCAATACCTGCTTCGAATTCACCCTTGTGTGCTGAGACTACGAGTATTGCTGCATCTGCCTGCGATGTACCTATGATCATGTTCTTAACGAAGTCTCTATGACCTGGACAATCAATTATAGTGAAGAAGTACTTACCTGTCTCAAACTTCACGTGTGATACGTCAATTGTTAATCCTCTTTCTCTTTCCTCCTTATACTTGTCTAAAATCCATGCAAACTTGAAGGATTCCTTACCCACCTTCTTAGCCATTTCCTCGATTTCTCTCATTGTCTTCTCATCGATGGCACCTGTTAGGAACATCAGGTGTCCTACGAGGGTTGATTTACCGTGGTCTACGTGACCTAGTATTGCTAAGTTTAGGTGTGGTTTCTTTGACGAACTCATCCCAATCACCAAGTCAGGTAAGTTACTTCATTGGCTCGGTTTAAGCACTGAAGTCAGTCTTATAAATCTGTCTCCGTAGCGTTACCTAAGTAAAGGTTAAGGGGTCACTCTGGTACGTGGTGTGGAGGGGTCTTTCATGGTAAGACCAGCGTATAGATCTAGGTCATTACGTAGGGTCAAGGTTCGTGTGCCAAGTGGTGAGGTTAGGGTTCACTACGAGAAGAGGAGGGCTAATGTTCCTCACTGCGCTATATGTGGTGCTCCTCTACAGGGTATGCCTAGAGTGAGGAAGGGTTCTCACGAGAGTATTAGACCACCAACGAGACCTTATGGTGGTAATGTATGTCATAGGTGTTTAAGGTTAGCACTTAAGAGAGCTGTTAGAGCATCATCGAGTTAAAGCTCTGTGAGTTGAATATCATGGGTTCCGAAGCTAGGAAATCACGTGGGTTAGTCATAGCTGTCAGTGGGCAAGCAGGTTCAGGGAAGACAACTCATGCGAAGTTAATTGCTGAGACCTTCTCTCTTAGGTACGTCTCAACTGGTATGATATTTAGGAGCATTGCTAAGGAGAGAGGGATATCGCTTATAGAGCTTCACAAGCTTGCTGAATCAGATGACTCAATTGATAGGTACGTTGATGAGAAGGCTAAGGAGGAGGCACTTAAGGGTAATGTTGTTGTTGAGGGTCACCTAACGGCATGGATGCTTAAGGATGTAGCTGATATAAAGATATACCTCAAGGCTGATCTACATGAGAGAGCTAGGAGAATAGCTGAGAGGGATGGTAAGAGCTATGAGGAGGCTCTTAAAGAGGTTATGTTTAGGGAGGAGAGTAATAGGAGGAGATACCTCAAGATATACGGTATAGACATCCGTGACCTCTCGATATTTGACCTAGTTATTGACACGACGAAGTTACCTAAGGAAGCGGTTGCAAAGGTAATAAGAACCTTCATACAGGAATACATCAACTACATTAAGTCACAGGAGAGTAAGGATTAATACACGTGCTAAGTTACGCTGTGGGGGGTAACCATGCCACCAGTAATCGAGGTTGGTAGAATCTGTGTGAAGATAGCTGGTAGGGAAGCAGGTAGGAAGTGCGTCATAGTTGACATAATAGATGACAATTTCGTGCTCATTACAGGACCTAAGTCACTTACAGGTGTGAAAAGAAGGAGATGCAACATAAAGCACCTAGAACCGACAGATCTCAAGATAGATATACCTAAGGGAGCAAGCGATGAGGAAGTACTCAAGGCACTAGAGAAGGCAGGTTTACTGGAGGAGATGAAGAAGAAAGTTAAACCAGCTTTCACTTAATGTACTTGAGGTGCAGTGACTTTGGCAACTAGATCGACTGTGAGCGAGAGACCGTTACTCTACAGGGTAAAGGATGAGTACACTGACTCAAGGTATGGGTGTAGACCTGAGGATAGAGACCCAGAAACACACATCAGGTACGGTGTACTGAATCTAGATAAACCAAGAGGGCCGACAAGCCACGAAGTTGTTGCGTGGATCAAGAGAATGCTCAATATACCTAAAGCAGGGCATGCAGGTACTCTAGACCCCAAGGTATCTGGTGTACTACCAGTTGCACTTGCTGAAGCAACGAAAGTACTACAAGCACTTGCAGGATGCGATAAGGAGTACATATGCTTGATGAGGCTTCACAGCGATGTACCAGAGAGCCAGCTACTGGACGTACTTAAGGAATTTATTGGTCCAATATACCAGAGACCGCCACTGAGATCAGCTGTTAAGAGGAGAATCCGCATCAAGCACATCTACAACATAGAGCTTCTCGAGAAGAGAGGAAAGGATGTACTCCTCAGAATACACTGTGAGTCAGGTACATACGTAAGGAAGCTATGTCATGACATTGGTGAAGCCTTAGGTGTTGGTGCGCACATGAGAGAACTAAGGAGAATTCGTGTAGGGCCATTTCACGAAGATGAGAACCTAGTTACCCTAAATGAATTGAGAGATGCCTTAATCCTATGGCGTGAATTCAATATACCTGACTACATAAAGAAGGTGATACTCCCAGTAGAGTACGCTGTTAGACACATACCGAAGGTCTATGTACGTGACTCAGCTGTTGACGCTATATGTCACGGAGCCTCATTAGCAGTACCTGGAATCGTCAAGGTAGAGGACGGTATCAAACCAGGTGACCTCGTAGCCATAATGACGCTCAAGAACGAGTTGGTAGCTCTAGGAAGAGCACAGATGACAAGTAAGGAAATGGTAACAGTAGAGAAAGGCATTGCAGTAAGAACAACGAGAGTAATTATGAAGCCAGGGACATACCCACCAATGTGGAAGAAGAAGAAAGAAGCAAAGCCAGAACAAGCAGGAACAGAGACAAAGGAGTAACCCTAAATAAACCCTAAGGCAAAACATAGTATCGACCACGCCGGGGTGGCCGAGCCAGGTCTAAGGCGCGGGCCTGGAGAGCCCGTGGCCCGCACGGGCCGCGTGGGTTCAAATCCCACCCCCGGCGCCAAATTACTACCTAAATCTCCTAACGACGAATTTCTGCCCTAGGTGCTCAACAATAACTACGTAATTACTCCTAACAAGTTCCTCTAGTTTCTCCTCTGGATTGCTGTAGTAGCTACTTAGTAGCTTGATTACGTAATCTAGCTTGAGGGGGTGTGTAGCTACTGTGTTCAGGATGTAATCGATTATGTTCTTTGGTCTATAGCTCGGTGGTGGTTCTAGACTACTCAGTACCTCTACCCTCTTCTCTCCAAGGTGCTTCACAAAGATTGAGTATGCTTTAACTAGAGCTTCCTCAGTTGGTGGTTTGACCCATTTCTCTGTTGGTGGTCTTACGGGTATCGATATGTATGCTTTGTCTACTCTCAATCCTTTAATGAACTTAGCTAGGTTCTCTATGTGGTCTTCAGTATCATTTACTCCATGTACTAGCATTGTTTCGGTAGTTAACAAGCCATTGTACTTCTTGGTAAATTCCTTAACACCACTAAGTACCTGGTCGAGAGCTATGGATTTGTGTGGTCTATTTATCCTCCTCCATAAGTCCTCATTCACAGCATCTATCTTGAGTGATACGTAGTCAAATACCATGAGGTCCTCAATGACATCGCTTAACCATAGTAGTGATGCATTGGTTAACACAGCTACTCTCCTACCAAACTTCTTAACTAATCTAGCCGCTTTCCCCAGCTGGATGTCTAGTGTTGGTTCTCCACTAGGTACGAAGGTTACGTAATTAACTTCAACAGACTTCACTACGTCCTCTAACTCCTTGATTAGTTCACGAAGGTCGTAGAACTGTGTTCGTCGTACTGTCTTAACTGTTGTTGGACCTGCCTGACAGTATATGCATGAGTATGTACAGACCTTGTAAGGAACATTACGTACACCAAGTGAGCTCCCCAACCTCCTCGAGCTTACAGGACCAAATACGTGACATAGCTTCATGCTAAGGTACCTACCCCACACCTACTCTTGAGCTTTTACGCTAAGTTTAAATTGCTGAGACCTCACTTAATCATGACCCCTTGGTGAGTACTTATGAGCACATCGGAGTTCAAGCCAATAGTGAGAATTGGTGATAAAGACCTAGATGGACATAAGGCAGTAGCCTACGCACTAGCAGATATCAAGGGTATTGGAGTAAACACAGCATTTGCCCTGTGCAGGATCCTAGGCATAGATCCATTGATGAAGCTTGGCTTCCTCTCAGAAGCTGAGATCAAGAAGCTCGATGAAGCCGTTAGGAAGCTGCATGAGCTAGCTCCTGGGTGGTTTGTAAATAGGCCAAGAGATCCTCTCACAGGTAAAAATCTCCACTTAATTGGTGCTGATCTCATAGTTGCTGTGAGAAATGATATAGAGTTAATGAAGAAGATTAAGTGCTGGCGTGGTATAAGGCACATGCTTGGTCTCAAGGTTAGAGGTCAGAGAACAAAGACCACAGGTAGGACAGGTATCACCATTGGTGTAGCTAAGGGTAAGAAGTAGTTTTGTGGTGAAGCTCCATGGGTGACCCGAAGAGACCTAGAAAGAAGTGGCGTGGTCCAAGACATCCATGGAGAAAGGATGTACTTATTGAGGAGCTTAGGCTCGTTGGTGAGTACGGTCTTAGAAATAAGCGTGAACTGTGGATAGCTAAGGAATTCCTAAGGAGGATAAGGGCAAGAGCTAGGCAGCTACTAGCTCTACCACCTGAGGAAAGAGAAAAGGGTGAGCGAGAACTAGTAAGGAGACTTTACAAGCTTGGTCTACTACCTAGTGAGAACGCTACAATAGACGACATACTGAGCTTAACTGTCAGAGATGTGCTTGAGAGGAGACTACAGACCATAGTCTACAGGAAGGGTCTAGCAAGGAGTATTCACGAAGCAAGACAACTCATAGTTCACGATCACATAGCTATTGGCGGTAGGAGAGTGAACTGTCCCGGTCACCTAGTTACGAGAGATGAAGAACCACTAATAGATTACGCACCAACTTCACCCTTCTACAAGAAGAGACTTGAGCAAGCAGCCCAAGCTAGTGCTGGTTAAAGTTAGGAGGTGATGGTATGAGTTCTGAAGCCGAGAAGACTGAGGTTAAGACTGAGGAGAAGAGAGTCACAAGACCTAAGAAGCTTAGGTGGGGTATTGCTCACATATACTCAAGCTACAACAACACAATCATAATAATCACTGACCTCACAGGTGCTGAATGTGTAGCCAGAGTCAGCGGTGGTATGGTTGTGAAAGCCGATAGAGAGAAGCCTAGTCCATATGCAGCTATGCTAGCGGCCTACAGAGCAGCACAACTAGCTATGCAGAGAGGAATAAATGCAGTACACATCAAGGTTAGAGCACCTGGTGGTGCTGGACCGAAGATACCAGGGCCTGGTGCAAGTGCAGCTATCAGAGCGCTTGCTAGAGCTGGATTAGTGATCGGTAGGATAGAAGATGTGACACCAATACCACACGACACCATTAGGAGACCTGGTGGGAGGAGAGGTAGGAGAGTCTAGCTCAAAATAATCAATATCACCCATCAATTTCTTCACTACAACTTACTTTCTACCTGCTCGTTACATTGCTTGCCTCTCTGATACCTAAATGGACTCGGTTTGCCTAAGCACCTGTACAGGCATGCCTTTACGAAACCTAGGTATGGCGGACTTGGCCTAAGTGGTCTACTCTTGAACTCTGGATGTGCTTGTGTTGCTAGGAAGAAGTAGTGATTAGGTAGTTCAATAAACTCTACTCTCCTCCTGTCGTAGCTCCAGCCAGAGAACACTAGACCGCATTTCTGGAGTACATCCCAGTATGCTGGATTGATTTCGTATCTGTGTCTGTGTCTCTCAAATATTATTGGCTTTCCATAGAGCTTGTACACTATGGTTCCTGGTTCTAGCACTGTAGCTTGTGCACCTAATCTCATTGTTCCACCGTACCACTGTAGATCTTTTTGTTCAGGTAATAGATCGACAACTGGATGGGGTGTCTTCGGATCTATCTCCGTTGAGTTAGCGTCTTTGAGACCAACTACATTTCTAGCGAACTCAACTACTGCTAGCTGCATTCCAAAGCAAATTCCTAGGAATGGAATGTCGTTCTCTCTAGCTATCTGAATTGCTCTTATCTTACCCTCTGCGCCTCTAGCACCGAAACCTGGTAACACCATTACTCCATCACACGACAAGATCTTCTCCTCAACCTGTTCCCTTCTCTCCTCATCCTCAAGGTCTTCTGCTTCAATCCATACTAGGTTAACTCTTGTTTCTAGTGCTGCACCTGCGTGGTTTAGCGCCTCTACAATACTGATGTATGAGTCCCTGAGTTTCGTGTACTTACCTACCATAGCTATGTTCACCATGAACTTAGGATTGGTTAATCTATCAACGAAGGACTTCCACTCATCCCACTTAGGTTTCCTAGGTTCTAGACCTAGTCTCTTACAGATGTAGTCTCCAAGGCCTTGCTCATCAAGTATGAGTGGTACCCTGTACACTGTATCTACCGTGTATGAGCAGAAGACAGCTTCTAGAGGTACGTTGCTGAAGAGTGCTATCTTTCTCCTAGCTTCATCTTCAAGAGGTTTTGGACTTCTTGCAACGATGATATCTGGTTGAATACCTATTCTCCTCAACTCATTAACGCTATGTTGCAGTGGTTTTGTTTTCTGTTCACCTGTTACATCTAGTATTGGTACTAGTGCCACATGGACGAAGAGTGTATTTTCGTAGCCTTCCTCCAATCTCATCTGTCTAATAGCTTCAAGAAATGGAAGTCCCTCGATATCGCCTACCGTACCACCAACCTCAACCAGCACTACGTCAGCAAGCGTTTGTGCTGCTATTAACCTAATTCTCCTCTTAATTTCGTCAGTTATGTGTGGTATTATCTGAACGCACTTACCTAAGTACTTACCTAACCTCTCATCTAGGACAACCTTCATGTATACCTGACCTGTCGTTATATTGTGCCATCTGGTCAAGTTCTTGTCGAGAAATCTCTCGTAGTGTCCTAGGTCTAGATCTGTCTCTCCACCATCTTCCGTTACAAATACTTCACCGTGCATGAAGGGGTTCATAGTACCCGCATCAACATTTAGGTACGGATCTATCTTGATTGCTGTAACATCGTATCCTCTAACCTGAAGTATCTTGCCTATGGATGCTGTGACGATGCCCTTACCTACAGAGCTTAGTACGCCACCTGTAACGAATATGTACTTTACTCGTTTAGGTGGTGGTCCCTTCACTTGATTTTCCGGTATTGAAAGTATAGACTTAAGACCCTCAATAATCCTGAAGTTCATTAGTGAGTTAGTGAGCATTGTGCCCTCTATGAGGTGCTTCGCGAGGTATAAATTCCTATCTCTGTAATCAGTAGTGGAAATAGGGTGGGATAACGAAGAGAGTTGTTGAAGCGCTAAAGCAATTGAATGAGGAAGATTTCAAGGTACTTGTAGCTATAGAACATGGTATGGCTAGGCACGAGTATGTTCCTCTTGAGTACATCGCTAAGGTAACGAACTTCACAGACGACAAGCTCGACATGATATTAAGGAAGCTCCACAGACTTGGTCTCATACAGAGGAATAAGGGACCGTACATAGGCTATGTCTTGACGACCTTTGGCTATGACTCACTAGCTCTTAGAGCTCTCGTTAAGAGAGGAGTTCTCGAGAGGATTAGTGCTGATCCTATTGGTGTTGGTAAGGAAGCTGATATTTATGAAGGTGTCACACCTTCTGGCGAGGTCGTTGCTGTTAAGTTTCATAGAATTGGTAGAGTTAGCTTCAGAAATCCGAGAAGAGTTAGGACGTATGTCGGTGATAGGAGACACATATCGTGGCTCTACATGTCTAGGTTATCAGCTCAGAGAGAATACGAAGCACTTGTCCTTGTCCATCAGCACGGTGTTAAGGCACCTAGACCAATAGCACACAATAGGCATGTCGTCGTTACCGAGAAGATTGAGGGTGTTCCTCTATTTGAGGTTCCTCCTCTTGAGGATCCTGAGGACGTTATGTACCAGGTAATTGAGAATGTTAAGTTAGCATACACGAGGGCTGGTGTTGTTCATGGTGATCTAAGTGAGTTCAATGTACTCGTAACGGTGGAGAATGGTCGTGAAGTTCCGGTGATAATTGATTGGCCTCAGTGGGTACCTAGCATTCATCCATCAGCTGAGTCCTTGCTGAGGAGAGATATTGAGAATATCGTTAGGTTCTTTAGACGTAAGTACAATCTTAGAGTTGACGTAGAGGAAATTATAAAACAGGTTACGCAAGGTTAGATACGGTGTCCTCATCTCAGTTAGTAGTTGCTGGTATTGATTTCGTTGGTTCATCTAGTGAAGGAATTCACTACGCTATTGCTATTGCTGTCAACGGCGAGATTATTGAGTCCTATGAGAATGTCAGAGCTAAGGAAGTACCGTCGATACTCCTGAAGTTTAAGCCAAGTATCTTAGCTGTTGATAGTCCATCTGAGATAATGATGAGTAAGTACTTGATAAAGTTCCTGAAGAAAGCCCCACTAAGTATAAAGGTTGTACAGGTGACCAAGGTATCACCAGATAGGGAGGTTAGTGTTGAGGAATTAGCTAGGCAATACCTGAACTACAGTGGTACACTAACACCACTTAAGACAGCTGAGATACTCGCTATTTTAGCTAGTAGAGGAGTTGGTACAGAGATCTTGTTCACTCGCGAGATAGTGAAGATTGTTCTCGTTAGAAGGAAAGTTCCAGGACCCGGTGGAATGAGTCAAAATAGGTACCAGAGGAGTATATCCTTAAAGCTCCTTACTGCTGTGAGGGAGATAAAGAAGGTATTGGAGGAACATAACCTGGACTACGATCTATTCTACAGGAAGACTAGATATGGTCTTCAATCAGCGATCTTCTACGTCTATGCACCGAGAGAAGCACTGAAGGGATTAGTTAAACAAGTTACAGGCACAGACATCAAGATAAGGATTGAACGTGTCCTCGAGTCTGAGCTAGCTACTGAACGTCTTAAGGTGAGGGAAGTACATGAGGTATCGAGGAAGCCCATGATAGTTGGTGTTGATCCAGGAATTGTTACTGGCGTAGCACTCATCGATCTCAACGGTAATGTACTCTTCGTAGATAGCTTTCGTGAGCTAAATAGGAGGGATTTAATCAAGTTAGTGACTAGCCTTGGGAAGCCAGTTCTAGTAGCTACTGATGTAGCACCTGCACCTGATTACGTGAAGAAGCTTTCCTCAACTCTGGGTGTACCTCTCTTTACACCACCTAGATCGCTTACGGTTGCTGAGAAGCAGGAACTTGTTGAGAAGTACCTTAAGAAGATTGGCTACAGTATACGGATTAGAGATACCCACCAAAGAGATGCTCTAGCTGCTGCCTTGAAAGCCTACTACACGTATAGTTGTAAGTTCTCACAACTTGAGGCGCTCATTAGGGACTTAGGTCTTGATGTGAAGATAGATGAAGCTAAAGTAAATGTGATTAAGGGTTACTGTGTCAAGGATGCAATTCTCAGAGCGTTTCAGCAGACACACAAGCAGAGAACAGAGGAGGTCAAGGTTGAGTACGCCACTATCTCAAGGAAGGTTAAGCAACTCGAGGAGCAGGTTAAGGTACTGAATGAGAAGGTTCGCGTTCTTGAGGAGAAGAAGAGTGTGCTTGAGAAGGAATTGGAGAGAGTTAAGAGGGAGAGGGATGAGCTTAGAGCAAGAGTTGAAGAGCTTGAAATCGAGTTGAGATCTGAAGCGTATAGGGATAGAGAGCTACGTGAGTACATGAATAGAGTTAGTAAACTTGAGCAGCAGCTAATGGAGTACATCAGCAAGGTTAGAAGGCTTGAGGATGAGAGGAAGCAGTTGATTGAGTTACTTAAGCAAGTGATTACTCAGGGTAAGTACGTTCCACTAATACCACTTGAAGTCATTGAGCGTAGAGTACCAGCTGTAGGTAGGTATGGTATCCTCGTAAAGACCATAAGTGTGGTGCCAGAGGTATTGAGTAAGTTAAAGGAGTTTAGTGGTGCTATTGCTATTGTGGTTGAGCAAGATACCTCTATTGACAAGTTACTAGAGTTCATGAGGATAAGTAGTGTACTGGTGGTACCGCTAAATAGGGTGAGGTATGTAGTACTTGATCATGAGCTATATCTCGTAGAGTATGAATCACTTTTGAGAGTTCAGGAGGAGTATAGGAGAGAGCTTGAGAAGAGACGTGATGTACGAGACATGGTCATCAACATAGTTAAGGAATATAGACAGAAGAGGTTATGGGAGCTAACAGGTAGTGTTAAGTAGGGATTGTTGTAGGTACTAGAATACTCTGATTCTACCAGCTACGAACTCCTCGGTCAGCTTTGTCACACTCTGTAGCTCTCTCTCAACAATACTCTCAATATCATACCTCATACTCTCTACCGAAGTACCCTTCTCCGGTATTACCTGAACTGAAGCTAGTTGTGGTGTATCTATTGGCTTTCCAATTTGACTAACCAATGTTACATATACCTCTCTTACACCCTTTACCTCTTCAACTATTTCACTGGCAATTCTCTGAGCTAACGCATTGTATATCTTACCGACATGACTTACTGGATTCTTTCCTGCAGCCGCTTCAATAGACATAGGTCTACAGGGGGTTATCAAACCATTTACTCTATTTCCTCTACCCGTTGCTCCATCATCACCGTGTTCAGCTGAGGTACCCGTCACGGTTAAGTACACTATACCCTTCTCGGGGTAGTCAGCTGTATTAACGTGAACCTCAACTTCCCTGCTAGTTAGCTTAACTGCTAAGTCGGCTATTTTCTCTCGAAGCTCTTCCTTAAGTGATAGGTACTCGTTCAAGTCCTTAACTAGGGATGCTATGAATGCGGCTGCAACAGTCAACCTGATCTTATTACCCATCCTTATACCAAGAACCTTGACATCCTCACCAATTGCTGGCATCTTCTTCTTGAACTCAGGAGAATTTAAGTAATGCTCAACCTCCAAAACCAATCTCTCTGTCTCTGTTAATGGTGCAAATGCTACGCCAACAGAGGTATCGTTTGCTAAAGGTACTTTGCCTCTTCCTAGCTCAAATAAACCAACTAAATCTACTGAACCACCACCAATCTTATAATCTACAATAACGTGTTTCTCAGGATCTAGAAACCTAAAGTTATTCCTGATCCAGCTCTTAGCTGACTCAAGAACTATCGGTCCAATTGGTATCTTCTCAATACCTCTCTCTGTCCTAACTTCAACCGTTGCCCTTCCAGCTACAATTATGTAGATTGGCTGAAGTACTTCACCACCACCAAATCTCGGATTTGCTTGACCACCAACAACTAAGACCTTGTCCACGTTGTGATGGAGTATGACACCATACTTCTCGAGGTAGTACCTACATAGATTCCTACTAACTTCCTCAGCAATGGCATCCGCTATGTAGTCCGGGTGTCCAAGTCCCTTTCTCTCAACAACCTCAATAGCTAGTTCCTCAGTAGGTTCACGCTTAAGTTCCTGAACGACGATGTTTTCTCTAGCCATGAATGTTCACCAAACCCACATTAGTAGGCACCCTTATTAACTATTTTCATATTGAGGTTATGATGAGCATTACCGCAGTTAATCAATCGAGCACTTATCTCACTAGTGTAGCGATACCTTGGTTGCATCCAAAGCTACGAACAGAATGAAGCTACCTCTAATCAGTATCCTACCATACTTCGTTATTGGTTGCTGAGTATCTTCTCTAATTTCTGACGCATCTGTGAGCACCAAGTTCATACAGCTATCACATAGCTCTAGTACTCCAATGTACTCACTACCATCCTTCAACTTAACCAGTACCCTATTGTTAACCGCTTTAGCTAGATGTTTTAGAGGTAGCTCACTTGAGGGTATTGGTACTCTAGACATCTTATTCACCTGCAAAATCAATGACTAGGATACTTTAAAGCTTGTTCCTACTTCTCAAATCCCCAATCTATAAAAACAGGTACAGTAAACAACATAAGGTCACACCATAGTACGTGTAGCGACCCTAGACCATGGGATATAGCATGGAGTAGAAAGCACTCTCAATACTATACCTAACTCCCTACAGACTCTCTCCAGTACACTTGTGAGACATGAAGCGCTCACTGCAATAACTCCAATACCATACCTCTCGTACAGATACCGAAGACAGTTCTTAGCAACTACGTAGTTATCTAAATCAACAACAAATGTCTGTAACCTTAGCTCTTCAACTCTCTTAAGAACAGCATCACAATAAGCCCTTAGGGGAACTATGAGGTAAATAGTGGAGTAACCACATCTAGCAATCCACCTCAAACAGAGATAGTCCTCCACTAAACCATTAAACACAACAGCACAGTTCTCAGCTGGCCCCATTCAATCACCCATCAGGTACCCCGGACCACCTCATCATCGATTGACACACAGTAATAGCAAAAAGTAAAAATACCTCATTAGTACTTGGGAACTGAGAACCTAACGAGAGGGATCAATAATTGATTTGCTACTACAACTAAAAGCATGCTTACACGAGATAAAAAACTCCTATCCAGTTAACGTACCGAAGCTACTCCTAAGCTCATTATCCTTAGTGGTGTTGGTACTATGGGTACCGTAGGTCTTATACCGAAGGTATTTGAGCCTAAGAAGTTTGAGGAGGAAGTGCTCAAGTTCTGGGACGAGAATAGGATATACGAGAAGTTAAGAGAGAGGTTGAGAGGAAGACCTAAATTCTACTTCCTGGATGGCCCACCGTACCCATCCTCAGACGTTCCTCACATAGGTACTTGCTGGAACAAGATACTAAAGGATGTTGTTGTTAGGTACAGGAGAATGAGAGGTTACTACGTACATGACGTACCTGGCTACGACTGTCATGGCTTACCGATAGAGGTTGCCGTTGAGAAAAAACTAGGTTTCAAGTCAAAGAAGGACATTGAGGAGCTTGGTGTTGATAAGTTTATTGAGGAGTGTAGGAAGCTAGCTCTCGCAAATGCAGCCTCTATGACTAAGTACTTCAAGGATCTAGGTGTATCACTTAATTGGGACAGACCATACTTAACGCTAACGAATGAGTATATTGAAGCTGCTTGGTGGTTCATTAAGAAGGCTCATGAGAGAGGTTTGCTGAAGCGTGGTCTCAAGGTACTTCACTGGTGCCCTAGGTGTGAGACCGTTCTAGCTGATTACGAGGTTACGGAGTATAGAGAGTTGGAGGATCCATCAATATACGTGAAGTTTCCGGTTAAGGGTAGAGAACGTGAGTACATAGTCATCTGGACAACGACACCCTGGACATTACCAGCTAACGTAGCCGTCATGGTGCATCCAGACCATACCTACGTCAGGGTCAAGGTTAAGAAGACAGGTGAGGTATTGATACTAGCTAAGCCAAGACTAGAACACGTCATCAAGGAGTGCAACCTAGGTGAGGTAGAGGTACTGGAGGAGTTTCCTGGTGAAGCTCTGCAAGGTCTAGAGTACGAGCATCCTCTAGCTGATGAGGTACCAATTCAGAGGCAGATAAGACATGTAGTTGTGACATCTAGAGAGTTCGTGACAATGGAAGAGGGTACAGGTTGTGTACACACAGCACCTGGTCATGGTGAAGAGGACTTTGAAGTAGCTAAGAGGTATGGTCTCCCAGTACTGTGTCCCGTAGATTCGAGAGGTAGGTTCACTAGTGAAGCAGGTAAGTACGCTAATCTATATGTTAGAGAAGCGAACTCTGTAATAATCTCTGACTTAGAGAGGAAGGGTTACCTACTTCACGTAGGTAAGATAGTTCACAGGTATCCAGTATGTTGGAGGTGTAAGACGCCGCTCATATATCGTGCAACTGAGCAGTGGTTCATAGAGATAACGAAGTTAAAGGATAGATTCCTAGAGGAAGCAGCGAAGGTTAATTGGATTCCTGCATGGGCTGGATCTGCTAGGTTTAGGAACTGGTTAATGAACTTGAGAGATTGGGTAATTTCGAGACAGAGGTACTGGGGTATACCGCTACCAATATGGGTTTGTACGAAGTGTGGTCACTACGTCGTCATTGGTTCAAGAGAAGAGCTCTTGGAGAGAGCTATTGAGAAAGTTGAGTTACCTGATCTACATAAGCCATGGATTGATAGGGTAGTGCTTAGATGTGAGAAATGTGGTGGAGAGATGAGGAGGGTACCTGATGTAGCTGATGTATGGCTAGACTCAGGTATAGCATTCTTCGCCTCTCTTGGATATCCGAGGAATTCAGAGCTCTTTAATAAGCTGTACCCAGTGGACTTCATAACTGAAGGACATGATCAGATAGCCGGTTGGTTCTTCTCACTCCTGAGAGCATCCGTAATAGCATTTGATCAAGCACCATACAGAACTGTTCTCATGCACGGATTCACACTAGATGAACAGGGTAGAGAAATGCATAAGTCACTTGGCAATTACGTAGCTCCAAATGAAGTCATTGAGAAGTACTGTAGAGAGGCATTAAGACTCTTCGTACTTAGTAACACCGTTTGGGAAGATTTGAGGTTCTCGTGGAAGAAGGTTGAAGAGGCGTACAGTGACCTCAATATTCTTTGGAATGTCTACTACTTCGCATCGACGTACATGAACCTCGATAAGTTTGATCCAGAGAAGTATAGGTTGGAGGATTACCTCCATGTACTAGAACCTGAGGATAGGTGGATAATATCGAGAGTAAACTCTGTGAACAAGGTAGTCGTCAATGCGCTTGAGAGCTACCATATACATGAAGCAGTTAGAGCACTGAGAAGATTCACAGTTGAGGACTTAAGTCACTGGTACATAATGCTCATACGTAGGAGAGTATGGATTGAGGAGGAGAGGTTAGAGAAGTTAACAGCATACATAACGCTATTCTACGTCCTCGAGAAACTGCTGAGGTTGCTTGCCCCATTCCTACCAATGATAACTGAAGCCATATACCAGAGGATGTTTAGACCAGCTCTCAAGGAAGCACCGGAGAGCATACACTACCTAGAGTACCCACTTCCAGATGAGAAGCTAATCGATGAGAGGTGTGAGAGATTGATGGATGTGGTCAAGGAAATTGTTGAGAAGGTCAGTGCTTTGAGAATGAAAGCAGGCGTGAAGCGAAGGTGGCCACTTCGTGAGTTAGTAATAGCTACGGACTCACAGGAAGTACGTGAAGCAATTGACATGTATAGGAAGATACTCTTAACTCAGTGTAACGTCAAGAAGGTTGAGGTAGTGCCTAGTTCTGAGGTACGTAAGTTCATAAGGTATGTCATTGAGCCTGTATTCAGTAAGATAGGTCCTGTATACCGTGGATTAACGAAGAAGATCGTAGAGTACTTAAGCAAGCAGAGACCTGAGGATATAGCTGCGGCACTTCTCGAGAAAGGGTGCATAGAATTCGAGATTGAAGGTCAAGTAGTTAGATTATCTAGGGATATGATTAATATACGTGAGGAACCGCAGACAGATTACTTGATAACAGAGACGAGGAACTTCAAGGTAATCCTCTCTACAACCTTAACGAAAGAGGAGATAGCTGAAGGACTTGCGAGAGATGTCGTCAGGAGGATTCAGTACATGAGAAAGGTGTTGGATCTACCTCTCGATGCTACTATCGAGGTCGTGGTCTATGGTCCTGAGTCAGAGATCGAGCTAATTAAACAGTACACTCACTTCATTGCTTCAGAGACTAGAGCAAGGAAGGTAAAGTTTGTGGGTAGTAGAGATGAGGTAACGGGTGATCTGGTCACTGAGTGGGAGATTGATGGTAGTAAGTACGTAATTGGTGTGAAAAGAATTCAGTAATGACTTGTATGCTTTTCCATAGTTACCTTTTCATACATAAGTACACCATCTATGTACTCAATTGCTGATAAGAACATCCTCCTACAGCAGTATCTCTTAATACCGAGATCATCGAGCACCTTAGCTGGGTGTTCACCTCTCTCAACTCTTCGTTTAAATTCCTCCCACTTATCTCCAATCAATGCACCACATGTGAAGCAACGTATGGGGAATAGCATACATATCACCTATATGCCTTCTGTCTTTTAGATCTAGCGTGTTTCCTACCTGGTTTCTTGGGTTCTGTTCTTCTAGGATCGCCAGCTAGCATCGACCTATCGTACTCCTCGTACAACCTCTTTAGCTCCTCAGAACCAGTGTACAGTACTAATCCCCTAGCTATTGCCATCCTGACAGCACTTGCCTGTCCCATAACTCCACCACCCTTCACGTTAACATCTATGTCAACTGAATTCCATATTTGCTCACCAGCTAGGACTAATGGCTCCATCATCCTCAATCTAGCTAGCTCAGGCTCATATATTTCAAGAGGAATACCATTTATTCTCACACGCCCTCTACCAGGCCTAATGACTGCTCTAGCTATTGCTGTCTTCTTCTTACCAACGGAAATAACTACCTTAGTTGTTCCAACCTGAACTACCTTAGCTCCTAGCACCCTTGGTTGCTGAATTTCTGGAGCTTGTGTACTAGGTTGCTGACTCATAACTAATCACCTAAGGTGTTCCTTCACTACCTGTAATAGGCAACTTTATGTAGCGAGTTGTTAACTTTTTCCTAACATACTTTGGTGGGTACCCTCCAACTCTTCTACAGAGTTCCTCAAGGGTTATGTGCGGTTTAGTCTCATCCCTGAGCATTGCTTCCGGAATTATCTCGTGAGGTAAGTCCCTGAATTCTTCAGGAACACCAATGAATACTCTAAGTCTCTTGAATGCCATTCTACCTCTCCAAGTTTTTCTAGGTAGCATACCCCTAATAATTCTCTTTAGGATTCTGTCAGGTGTTCTAGGGATCTTGGGACCTGCTTTCTCCGGATTATAGTGTGTACACCACTCAACAATTCTCTTCAGATACCACCTAGTAACTCTAAGGGGGTCTCCTGTTATGACGGCTTTCTCAGCGTTCACTATAACGATGTACTCACCAAGGAGTAATCTCTTAGCTACTACACTCGCAAGTCTACCGACAATGTGCTTCTCAGCATTAATGACTCTAATAGGTACATCGGGTGGGAAACCTCTAATCATGGGTCTCCTGCTTATTTGCCCCGGTTTTGCAATTACAAACATGCTATCTCTAAGTGGTGACATACTACTTCTTCACCTCAATCCTATACTTAACCTCGGTGCGGTACCTCTTCTTAGTACTACCAATTAAAATCTTAACACCGCTTCCTCTAGGATTTCTCCTAATTAGTTCAGGTATAGAGATAGCTTCGCCACCAGCAGCCTTAATCTTCTCCAATGCTGATTTCGAGAACTTAAGTGCTGCAACGGTGACAGGGTGGTCAAGCGTTCCTGCACCTAAGACCTTAGCTGGAACGACAACAGTATCTCCAGCTTTGGTGTACCTATTTACCTTACTGATGTTAACAGCAAAGAGCTTCCTCAATCTAGTGGGTTTCTCCAGTAACTCAGCTACGTACCTCCATATAGGTGCGCCATATGCTCTATACGCTTTTCTCAGTAACCTAATGAGTAATCTAATCTCCTTACTGGTAGGTCCTGTGGGTGCTGGCATATTCTCACTCCTTCTTGAATTCCTCTATCGCATGTTCACACTCCTCTAAGAACTTTACGCACTTTTGATCAAGTACCTCAAGAGCTTTCAGTACTAGGGTCTTCACATCTAGCTGGCCAAAGGACTCAACAAAGAACACATATGTACTATCCTCGTGCTCCACTCTAATAGCCTTTGTTGGACAAACGATCTCACAGTATCTACAGAGGTTACAGTCAAGGAGTTTAGACACGGTAACCTTACCGTCTTTAATCTCTAGGACATTTCTCGGACAATTCTGAACACAAACTCCACATCCATTACACTTACTTTCGTCAATGACTATCTTCGGCATGTACTTGTAAGCTGCTAAACCTGGTTGCCACTTAGCGTGATCTCTACCTCTACCCAACCTAGCATATGCCTCTAGCACTATCCTCTGACCCTTAGCCAACTTAACTATTGGTATCTTATCGCTAACAGGTACTATTGCTGGGTCTTCACTCTTTAAGTGACCTGAATAGACCATGAGATCTCCATCCTTAGCCTCTACGTCGAGCACTAGCTTCACTTGACATCTGGAACAACCAATTCCACCACAAACACACTCTTCTGGAAGTACGTAACTCTCTAGATCAGTCTTCAGAGGTATTAGTGCTAATCTATGTGCTAAAACCTCATCATACATAACCGACGTATTGTCTAGAATCACTACCTCATCAATTGCCATAACAGGTACTTCAGCTATTATAGTTCTCCTAAGCGAGTTAACAAAGGCTACAGGTACACCAGATATAATGAACTTAACGTAGTTATTGCGTTTCTCCAGAACCTTGACCTCTACTGGCAACTACTACCCACCCTCTACCTAATGGGCTTCTGTTTCTTACCAAGTAGTAGTGCCTTAAGTGAGACCCCATTAACCATAACTACCTTAAATCTTACACCAGGTAGATCGCCATATGCTCTACCTTCTGGACCACCAATTCTCTCTATGATAACCTCATCATGTTCATCAATGAAGTTTAGCGCACCGTCGCCTGGTACGAATGCTGTAACTACCTTACCATTCTTAACTAATTGAACTCTAACGCACTTCCTAACAGCACTGTTTGGTTTCCTAGCTTCAATACCTATCTTCTCAAGAACGATACCTCTAGCCATTGGTGCACCCTCTAGCGGATCGTACTTCTTAGCTATACCAAGTACCTTCCTCTTATAGTGCAGGTCACTCCACCTAAACTTCTTCCTCTTCAACCTCAATTTCCTAGCTGCGAAGAGACCTGTAGGTGATTTCTTACCTGGCATACTACCTACCTCATGCTATTGTTACCCAATCTATATCGAAGTACCTCTTAGCTAGGATTCTAGCTCTATTAATATTCTTTCCTCCCTTACCAATTGCAATAGCTTTCTCCTGTGGCGCTACTGTTGCTACAGCTACCTTCCTACCATTAGCTGTCTTAGTTATCTTAACTGCAAGTACCTTAGCTGGATACAGGCAATTCTTGATAAGTTCCTCAGGAGTTTCACCATACTCAACAACCTCAACGCTCTTCCCAATGAGTTCTCTGATCCTCCTTATGTTAACTCCTCCCTTACCAACAGCTAAACCAGCAAATCCCTTATCCACTATAAATATTATCCTGTCGTTTGCTCTATCTATTACGCAATCTCTTGCGGGTACACCCGTGATGTTTTCGAAGAGAGCTATATACCTCAACTCTTCTTCTGTTAGACGAATATTGGGCATACTACTTCACCTCACTACTACCAGCTAGAGTCATAATCTCGCTTTCACCTGGATCAACTACAGCAAGTGCAGCAACCATAAATGGTTTACCACAGGCAGCACCCAACTCCCAACTTGAGCCAGGGTAGGTGAAGACTGGTACTTTAGCCAACTTAGCGTACCTGAGGATATCTTCCTTAATCTCCTTGGGGCAGTTAGCAGCTATTATAACTAGCTTGGCCTTACCATGTAAAATAGCCTTTATAGTCCTTCTAGATCCTAATATTACCTTTCCTGTACTCATTGCAACTCTCAATTCACGTCCAATATCAATCATCTACACACACCCCAATACGATTCACTTATAAACTCTACTCATGACTCATCAATAGCTCAACTAATCCTGTACCTACAGGAATGGGATTACCGACAATTACATTCTCCGTAACACCTCTCAACTCATCGAATTCTCCTCTAGCAGCTGCATTCACCAGGTGGTGAACGGTTACTTCAAATGCTGCTCTAGCTAGTACACTAGGTTTCTCACCAGCAACTCCATGTCTACCAATCTGCCTTATCCTACCTGTCTGTGTCATGATGTCTGCTACGAGCATTAAATGTCTAACATCAACTTCTAGACCTTGCTGCTCTAGTACCTTCTGCATCTCCTGAATGATCACTGTTCTGGCAGCTTCAATACCTAACACCTCAGCTACTTCATGAATATCATTTGATAGAGTCCTTCTTGAGTCTACTCCAGGTATAGTCAGTACAGCAGCTAAGTTCGTACCTTCAGTAACTATGTAGTACTCACCAGTCTTCTCATCTCTCCTAACTATTGCCTTCTTAACGTTTTTTAAACCCTTTAACCTGAGGTTCAGTATTCTATCCCTTATCTTCCTGAGCTTAAGTAGGTCAGTGACTGCTGGTCTAAAGATTATTGTGTAGCCCTGTACCTCAACCTCACCACCTCTACCTTTAGCTTTCTCTAGTGCTTTCTTAACGTCCTCAACAGTTAATCCTCGGTCTCTAAGTATCTCTGGATCTAGCTCAATCACTATAGCGAAGTTCACGTAATCTATCTCGGTGCTTCTAGCAACGTTTTCGATAGTTGTTAGCTGAATTTGCTGAGCAATCTCTCTAGCCTTATTCAAGTCATACCTATGCTCTTCGTCTAGGTACACGGTCATGGATGGTATACTTGGCTTCTTCCTAGCATCCACGATCTCTATTAGTCTCGGTAAGCTGAGAGCCATTGAGAACGCTCTAATACCAGCGAAGTGGAAGGATCTCAGGATCATCTGTGTACTTGGTTCACCGATAGACTGCGCACCAACAATTCCAACAGCTTCACCAGGATCAACTAGTGCCTTCCTAAATCTCCTCAGTATCTCCCTTATAACCTCCTCAAGCTGTTTACCAGTGACCTTACGTTTACTGAGTTCACTCAGTAGCTCTTCAATCAGCTTCCTAGGCAATTGCCCTTCTAACAGTGCTAATCTGGCTTCAATCTCTTCAATTGTTAACACCTTATTACGAACATCCTCGACAACAACCATACAATACACCTCTATCCAAGTACCTTACTCACTACGTAGTTCAAGTCCACAGACTTACCATGGTAGCTCCTAGATGGGTCAGTGCCGTCCTCACCATATCTGAACTGTACGATAGATCCATCAGATGTCCTGACAGTACCGTCGTATGCTACGTACACGTCCTGTAGTGCATTAATCAATCTACGCTGCATGTAACCGCTCTGTGCTGTTCTCACTGCTGTATCTACTAAACCATCTCTTCCACTTGCTGCGTGGAAGAAGAACTCATATGGTTTGAGTCCTTTCTTTAGACAGCTAAATACGAAGCCTCTAGCTGCTGCACCTATGTCGCCTGGTTCAAATACTGGTAGTGTTCTGTTTCTGTAACCTCTCTTAATTCTCTCACCACGTACTGTCTGTGGTCCTAGGCAAAGGCACATCTGCGCTATGTTGAGGATGTTTGCTCTAGCACCTGACTTAGCCATTATCATTGCTTCACTCGTGAAGACATCTAGGTACTTTCCAGCCATTTCTGTAGCTTTCGTTCTAACTACCTCAAGTATCTCAGTGATCCTAGCTTCGAGAGTTTCCTCAATTGTGTATCCAGGTAGTGCCTCTAGCTTACCAGCTCTATACTCCTCGATTAACTTCCTGATCTGTGCTTCTGCTTCGTCATATAGTTTCTTGAGTTCCTCGTATGCTTCAGATGGTACATCTAGTGAATCTAGACCCATTGTGAATCCTCTATAATCTAGGTATCTTAGGAACATTCTGAATACTCTATCGATGAAGTCTCTACCAACATCAGTACCGTACTCGAGAGTTATCCTATGTAGTAGGTTTTCAGGTTTCTGTGCACCGATTGCGTTCTTGTCCAGTACACCACACACCATCTCTCCCTTAACGATCTTAATGTATGAGTCGAATGGGCAATCCTCTTTCCTGCACTCGGCACACTTGTTGCATACAGCAGCCTTCATCTCGAAGAATATGTCCTTCGGTAGAAATAGAGATACCAGCTGCTTCCCAGTCCATAGCTCCTTAGGTTTGAGGAATGCTGGTTCTGGTAAGTCACCTACGTACTTAGCAGCTGCAAGTAACTTACATACCTGCTCCTTGGTTAGGAGGGTATCCTTCCTCGTTAGTAGGTACGCACCTGTTATGTAGTCCTGTGTTGCACCAATAATCGGCCCACCATACCTTGGTGATAGTATGTGTTCCTGAACTAGACACAGTAACCTAGCTTCGGCTCTTGCCTCTTCGGTCTGTGGTACATGGAGGTTCATCTCATCTCCATCGAAGTCAGCGTTGTATGGTGGACAGACACATAGGTGTAATCTAAATGTTCTACCTGGTAGTACTCTAACTATGTGACCCATCATTGACATTCTGTGAAGTGATGGCTGTCTATTGAAGAGCACTATGTCGCCGTCTCTCAGATGTCTCTCAACAATCCATCCAGGACCTAACTGCTGTGCTAGTGCGTGTCTATCCTTTACGTACCTAAGATCTATTCTCCTACCATCTGGTCTAATTACGTAGTTTGCGCCTGGGTACTGGTCTGGTCCCCTAATGACTAGCTCTCTAAGCTCCTCTATGTTGTACTCAGTTACTCTCTCTGGTACTGTGAGGATTTTAGCTACATCAATTGGTACACCGACCTCATTGATGCTTAGGTTAGGATCTGGTGAGATTACTGTTCTTGCTGAGAAGTCTACTCTCTTTCCTGAGAGGTTACCTCTGAACCTACCTTCCTTACCCTTTAATCTCTGTGCTAGTGTCTTTAGTGGTCTCTGTGATCTATGTTTTGCCTGTGGTGCTCCGGGTAGTTCATTGTCGAAGTAGGTCGCTATGTGGTACTGTAGTAGTGACCAGAGGTCATCAATTATGTTCTGTGGTGCTCCACTCTCTAGGTTCTCCTTGAGTTTCTGATTTGTCCTTATGATGTCGACTAACTTGTGTGTTAGGTCGTCTTCAGATCTTATACCTGACTCGAGTGTTATCGATGGTCTAACACAGGTTGGTGGTACTGGTAGGACTGTTAGTACCATCCACTCTGGTCTAGCTACCTCTGGGTCGTAGCCTAGTAACCTAAGGTCGTCATCAGGTACCTTCTCAAGTCTACTCCTGATATCTGTTGGGTAGAGCCTAACTAGTGCTCCACCTTCTCTCTCCTCGTAGAAGGTATATGGCTTCTCTAGCTTGATCTTATACTGTGGTGCATTGCAGTGTGGACACACTGTTACCTTACTAGCTCTCTTCAGTATCTGATCACAGAGCTTCTGAGCTAGTAATCTCCAGTGCTTCTTCAATCTCTCAAGTCTACGCTTATACCTCTCAATCTCTTCAGGTGGTAGCAGCAACCTACCACATTCCCTACAGGTTGCTCTCAAGATATTGTATATGTGCTTGACAAATAGGACGTGAATAACAGGTCTAGCTAGTTCAATATGACCGAAGTGACCAGGGCAATGAGCCATTGTATTTCCACAGGTCTCACATCTAACACCTGGCTCTATGCTACCTAGTCTCCTGTCCATTAGACCTGACCTAATTGGCATGCCGTCCTCATCGTAGGTATCTGCTGTCACTATCTGTGTCACCGACATCTTCCTTATAATGTCAGGTGACAGTATGCCGAACTTAATGCCCTTAATCTTCTTGAGAGGTACCTCAGCTACTGGTGTTACTACCTGACTCATCTCTCTCACCTCCTCTCTTACTCAGTTACGTCACCGAGCACTAACCTCGGCATTATACACATACTCATGAGCTCCTGTAGTAGTAGCTTGAATGCGTACGGTACTATAACCTTAGCTATCTTAGCCTTCTCACCGCAGACTGGGCACACTGGTATACCACGTCTAGCATCGAAGTAAGCTATGAGACCGCAGTTCTCACATACGTACATTACGTACCTATCAGAGCTCTCGAGCAATCTCTCTCTCAAGAGCAGTGCTGTACCGTGACCAATTAAGCAATCACGCTCCATCTCACCAAATCTCAAGCCACCTTCTCTAGCCCTACCCTCAGTTGGCTGTCTCGTCAGTATCTGTACTGGTCCTCTAGCTCTAGCATGTATCTTGTCAGCTACCATGTGGTGTAGCTTCTGGTAGTAGACGATACCTATGAAGATCTCTGCAACCATCTTCTCTCCAGTAATACCATTGTACATAACCTCCTTACCATCTGGTCTGAAACCTAGCTTGAGTAGTGCCTTCCTAAGATCCTCCTCTTTCTCACCATCGAATGGTGTACCATCTACTATCCTACCCTCGAGTGCAGCTACCTTACCGGCTATTGTCTCAATAAGCTGACCAATGGTCATTCTTGATGGAAATGCATGTGGATTGATTATTATGTCTGGTACGATACCGTCCTCAGTAAACGGCATGTCCTCCATAGGTACTATCAGACCGATAACTCCTTTCTGTCCGTGTCTCGAAGCGAACTTATCACCTAGTTCAGGTATTCTAGTTTCTCTCACCCTAACCTTAACTAGCTTGTTACCCTCAACCGTCTCAGTTATGATCACCTTATCAACAATACCCTTCTCGCCTCGTCTCACAGTAACGGAGGTGTCTCTCCTAACCATTCCAACACCTAGCTCATGGTACATACCGAAGAATCTCGGTGGACTAGTCCTACCTATTAAGACCTCACCACCAGATACGTAGGTCTCTGGATCAACAATGCCATCATCGCTTAGGTGAGCATAGACTTCTGGTGATCTGTAACCTCTAACTGTTGGTTCTGGTATCTCTATTCTATCCTCTTCACCGCCTGGATACTTCCTCTCCTCTGCCTCGTACGTTCTGAAGAATGTTGATCTACCGACTCCTCTCTCAATAGATGCTTTGTTGAATATGAGTGCGTCCTCCATGTTGTATCCACCGAAGGACATGACCGCGATAACTAAGTTCTGTCCAGCAGGCCTCTCGCTGTAGCCAATGATCTCTAGTGCTCTAGTCGTTACTAGTGGTCTCTGTGGGTAGTGTAGTAGGTGCATTCTTGAGTCCATTCTGAATCTGTAGTTTAGTGATGGTATTCCAAGTGCTTGCTTCGCCATTGCTGCTTCGTAGGAGTTTCTTGGTGACTGATTGTACTCTGCAAATGGTATTATTGACGCTACAGCACCTAGAATTGCCGCTGGTACAATCTCCATGTGAGTGTGCTTTGGTGTTATTTCGCTTGGATCTGTTGCTATTAGTGCATTCTCCTCCTCTTCAGCATCGAGGTACTCAACTATACCATTCCTAACTAGGTCGCTCCAAGACCACTCACCTCTCTTCAGCTTCTCGATGTGCTCTGGCTTTAGCTTTAGCTCACCATTCTCGACAACTAGTAGTGGTCTCAGTACTCTACCCTCGTCACAGTTCACCGAGATCTCGTTGATATACCTGTCCCTGTGGTAAGCTATACTCACTTCAGGTGGTATCTTACCACTTCTTCTCAACTTTCTGAACTCAGTAACTAGCTTCTCTGGCTCTAGGTGAATACCAATTAACCTACCGTTGAGGTATACCTTCGTCCCCCTAATTCCCTTCTTCCTAGCTTCGATAATTGGTACAACACCTAGGTTGTAAAGTACCTTCTCGATCTTACTCTCATCGACACCAATTGAGACAGTTGCTAAGAGAGCTAGGTTCTTGACCAGACCGCAATTCTGACCTTCTGGACTCTCATTTGTACAGAGTCTACCCCACTGTGTCGGGTGTAGGTCTCTAGCTTCGAAGTGCGGTTGCGTTCTACTCAGTGGCGACACTACTCTCCTTAGATGGCTAATTGTGGATAGGTAGTTCGTTCTGTCTAGTAGCTGGCTGACACCAACTCTACCACCAACCCAGTTACCTGTTGCTAGTGCGTACCTAATTTTCTCGGTTAAGATATCGGCCCTGACGACCGTTGCTAGTGAAATCTCTCTGTTCTTACTCCAAAGCCTCTCGATTTGGTACCTCAAATCAGCACAGAATGACTGTCTGAAGACGTGTCTAAATAGCTGTGCTAGCAGGTCACCCGCTAGCCTAAGCCTCTTATTGGCGTAGTGATCCTTATCATCTGTCTTCCTCCTACCAAGCGCAACCTCAATTAGTTTCTCAGCCATCTGTGCCAGGAAGTAAGCCTTCTTAATTCTATCCTCAGGTTTCGTACCTAGATGAGGTAGGAACTGCCTATCGATTACTTGTTCTGCCTTTTGAATACGTACTTCCCTTGGCTGTCCAACCGCGACCTTACTACCTATGTAGTCGAGTGCATCCTCTACAGTCGTTATTGCTTGTGCCTGTAGTAGTGATGGAATTAACTCCTTCTGAATTGTCTCGTCATCCGATACAGCCTGTACTATCTCATCGTCTCTCTCTAGACCTAGTGCACGCATCATTACGGCGAAGGGTATCTTAGCTGGTACAGCTGGGAACGATACGTGTAGTGTACCGTCTTTGTGTCTCTCCAGGGTAACTGATGTCCTGAATGTTGGCGTGACTGATAGTACCTTAGCTGTGTGAGTTACTGATGATGATTTACCACCTACCTCAACCATTACTCTATTAGGTGCTAGGTCTTCCTGCATTACGAGTACTCTCTCAGAGCCGTTTATGATGAAGTAGCCACCTGGATCTTTTGGATCCTCAAGTCTCTTGATTAGCTCCTCTTCACTCATTCTAGAGAGTGGACACTTACAGGACTTAACCATGATTGGTAGGTGACCTATGTACACCTTCTCGGTTGTCTGCTCAATACCATTGACGACTAGTGTCAGCGTTAAGTACATTGGTGCTGCGTATGTTAGGTTCCTAAGCCTTGCCTCCATTGGAGTAATCTCGCTCTCTGAACCATCAGCTTCCTTAACCATTGGCTTACCAACTTCAATCTTACCCAACTTAATGTATAGACCAGGTATGTTTGTTTCAACGACCTTGATCTCATCAATGATCTGCTGTAACCTACGCTCAATGAAGTCATTAAATGACTCAATATGCTGTCTAACCAATCCCTTCTCCCTAATAAATGCCTCTACAAGTGTCCACCTATCGTCTGGAGTAGGAAACACATTACCTTTCCCATTACCCACAGGTAATCACCCCGGAATTACGTACCTATACACTATGGAGATTCCAGCTGTTGGACTCTTCCTAATAATCATAATAACGTCACCAGGCCTAGCACCGAGAGCACGAGCAGCAGGATCAGAAGCTCGAATCCAGGGAAGCTGCCAGGGGTAGATACCTAACTTCTTGAGTATTACCTTAGCTTCCTCACGAGTGAGTAGAATATGCTTCGGTACTAACTCATGTTCAAAAACATCGAATTTCTTCTTTACAGACATACTAATCCACCTAATACAGGACTCGGAAACCCCGAATAAGGTGTCAGAACATCACGCCGAAACTAGGGTAAATAAACCTTTCCCAAGAACTACGTACGCGCATTACGTACTACCCTTATCGAGACCTTCTCCACTACTATGTCTCTTCACTTCTAGTATTTTACCTATGTATTTTACTAGGTATTAGGATGTTCACTGCTCTTAAGCAAAGTAATCTAAATCTAGCATCAACTAAGTACGTGATACTCACATAGAGTAGGGTGTACGGTATTCCCCTCATAAGTAGGGAGTGAGTGATCTTCCAGATGCTTGTGCTGTACTCTACAGGAATTAGGTTAACTACTAGACAGCAGAGTACGGAGAGTAGAGTGAACTTAGCTAGGTACTTGGAGATTAGTAAGTAGTTTGTTCGGAACTTAAAGTCCTTTCGGAGTAGGTACTCCTTCAGTACTATCTGTACTAAATACCTAGTTGTTGAGAGTAGTACCCATAGTAGCACTACTGTGAACACTCCTAATTCTCTTACGAACATTACGGTGAGAGCTAGTGTAGCTAAGTAAGCTACATTCACTACAGCATTCACTGTAGGGTTCTTGAAGAGTGCTGTCTTCAGTAGCTCTCTAGAGGATACTGTACCTAATTCACGTCGTTCTAATCCTGTGAATACTGCTGTGATAGCGGTATGCGTTATGTAGACTATGTACATGGTAGCGAAGAGAGGTAGTACTGGACCTAGCTTCACGTACTTAACACCAAGTAGTGCTGCTATGAGCTTTGAGTTGAAGTATATGAAGGTTGTTAAGGGTATAGCTACTAAGTACATGGCCCAGAGAGCATGGTACAGGTACTCACCACGAGCATCTTTCAGCATCCCTGCATAGAGAGCAGGCATGGCCTGTGCCGTAAGTGCAATAGCTTTTGTAAATGTAGCACCAGCACCGTACAGTGCAATAACTTCATCACTACCTGTGATGTACCTCATAACGGTGTAATCCAACGCCATTAGGGTACCCGAGATGGATGTGTACAACGGTATCCAAGCCCTCTTAATCCATAGAACCATGATCTCGTAGTTAATTTTAGATTCAGAAATGTACTTACGAGTAATCGAGTAGAGTACCATGCACGATGCACACCAACCAGCAATAGCCGCTACAACAACACCTCTAACACCAAACCTAAGGTAATACACCATCAACACAGCAACAGCAAGCTGAGTAGCTCTCTGCACCAAAAGACACAGAGTAGCGAACTGAGGTTTCGTACCAATGACAATACTGTTCAAACCTCTATTAAGGAATATCAGCAGGACAATGAAGGAAGCTAGCAGAGTAGCAACAATGTCATGACCAAACGTCAAAGCTAAAGCATACCCTACAACAGAGTACACAGCTGTTGCAGCTAAACCAAGCAGTAACATCAACACGATACCTGTCTTAGAGACATTGACCCCCCTAGCTACATACCTAGGAATCCAGTAATCACATATAGCAGCTAGAAATAGCACGTAAGAGATGTAGGTAGTGATGAGAATCCAGTTAGCAAAATCGCTAAAGGACAACCTCCTAATAATTAGCACCACAAAGAGAAAGCTGATAACAGCCTCAACAAAGCTAAAGACGTAGTTCATGAAAGTCGCATACACTATCCTAACCATGTCTCAACCCACACAGCACAGAGGTAGTGAGTAAACCAAAAATAAAACATGGTTTAATATATTGCTAAGGAATTACTACGACCTTAACCTCCTCCCTACGAAGTGACCTCTCAAAAGCCTCTACTACGCTCCTCAACTTCACGGTACTTGTCACAATAGGTCTAACGATACCTCCTCTAATTAACTCAATAGCCTTATTAAATTCCCTAAAGGTACCACACCTAGTACCAATTATCTTAAGCTCCTTGACAACAGCTCTCGTAGAATCAATACAGGATCTAGCACCTGGAGTAGACTTCAAGTGAATGACACCCCTAGGCCTAGTAATGTCAATAGCTAGTTCAAGACCTTGAGGAGAACCAGTAACCTCAAACACCATATCAAAACCAAGACCTTCAGGAGTACACCTCTTAACGTAGTCACTCAACTGACTAAGAGTAACAACCTCAACACCTAGCTCACGTAGGTACTTAACCTTAGGACTATCATCCCTAGCAATAGCAGCAACATCCAAAACACCAAAGCACTTCAGAACCTGAATAGTGAGTATAGCTAGATTACCACTACCGAGAACAGCAACCTTCATGTGAGGTTTAGGTGGATACTGCTCAAGAGCATTAAGTACAGCAGCTAGAGGCTCAACAGCAGTAGCAACGACAGGATCAAGGTCATCGACGAAGTGTAGAGCAGATACAGGAGCTACGAAGTACTCAGCCATACCACCATCGAAGTCAATACCGAGAGTCCTCTTGTGAGGACAATGAGTGTAGAGACCCAACCTACAGAGAGAACACCTACCACAGGAGAAGTTAATCTCAGGAACAACCCTCCTACCAACCAAATCCCTAGGACCCCCAACAACTACACCACAAACCTCATGACCAGGAACTAGAGGAACCTTGAAAAGAGGGTAGGTACCTAGGTAAAAAGCCTTATCAGTACCACAAATACCAACAGCAAGAGTCCTAACTAAAACCCAACCCTCAGGAACTTCAGGAGTAGGGACATCCTCAAGACGAAGATCCCTAGCACCATATAACCTAGCAGCAAGCAAAGTACTCACCGAGTAACTACGTTTAGAGCAGAGAACTAAATTAGTAATTTCAACGTAATTCAATGATAGGTGAAGTGCCGTGAATACAGAAATTGAGATACCAGAGGAATTACGTGAGTTACTACATAGGAAAGCACGTAACCTAGGTAAGACAATACCAGAGCTCATACTAGAACTAGTTACTGATGTCACAAACTCCGAAACTAGAATCAGAATCTACGAGAAATTGCACGAAAAATACATGAAGGAAGCAGAAGATTTCTACAAGAAAGGCGATTTAATACAAGCAAGTGAAAAGTACTGGGGTACTGTAACCACACTACTAAGCATCATAGGCGAACTAGAAGAACTACCACACTACAAGCACATACACTTCAACGAAATAATTAGTCACGTAACGGAGAAAACAGGTGATAGGGAACTACCTAGATTATTTGCAAGTGCTGAAAGACTACACGCCAATTACCACCACGGATTCCTGAAGAAGATAGAGTTCGAAGTACATAGAGAAGATGTCTTGAAACTAGTACAGAAGCTCAAGAACTATATAAGTAAGGTGAGGACCTAGAGGAGGACAATTAAGTAAGATCTTCACTGAGTAACCTTACACCTTCACTAAGTTTCTCAAGTCTACTACGTAGATTGAATTTCTCAAGAAACTTCAAGATCTTTAAACACCAATCAACGTGATACCTACTAACTGATACAGCTACACACTTCCTACCACTACCAAGAGAACGAACTTTAACCCTATCTCTTGGAATTCCAAGTACCTGTGTAAGGAATTCAATAACCTCATCTCTATACTTCGTGAACCTAAGCTCAATCCTCCTACTCACACCACCAGTAAACGGATTAACCTTCTCAACAAAGCGAATATTGAGATGACTCAGTACCCTAGCTACAGAATCCCTACTGAGGTAAGTACCACGAATCCTCTTGAGAGCAGAGGACTTCTCAGGATGAAGAAGCTCCAGTAAGTAGAGAAAACAGCTTTCCCTCATAGACTGTTCAGAGAAGTCAACTCTAAGCAACTTAGAACCATCACGAACCTCATCAACACGAACAACATAGTCAAAGTAACCACGCCTACTACACTCCTCAAGAACGTGAAGAAACCTACGTAACTTCTCCTCACAACACCACAACCTAATAACAGACCTAAAACCATCAACAGTACCATCACCATCAATGAGACCACTCAAGAAATCAGCAAACTCAATAGCAGAATTGAAAGGTACCTCACCACCGATCACTCTCCCCATTAACCTAACGGCATCCCTATCCAGTACATGAAATGAGAGTACAGGTTTAACTTCTCCTGTAACCATTACACAAGCCGTTGACGCACCTTTCACATACACTTCGCCGAAGGACTTGAGTAATATTGCAAGTAATGTGTAGTTAGTTGTTGAGAATACTATCTTAGCATCATCAGCAACATAACCGTCAGCTAGTATGAGACCAATTCTATATGCTAAAGATCTCTTACTACAATCCTCAACCACTATTCTCTCTGGTAAGATCTCCCTACATCGACTCCTAAGCTCATCTAGTAAGCTACCCACAGCAATAGCTCTCTCAGATGAACTTTCCTCCTTGACGAAGTACCTAGGTCTTGAGTACTCAATATGTGATCGAATGCTATCCAGTCTCAAACCATACTTCTGAACCAACTTATCAATTAAATTCCTCACTTCAGTAAAGAGATCCCTAGCGTATTGATCGACTGATTGGCCTCTCAATCTAAGAACACGCAAGAGAACACACCCATACACGTAACATGTGTCAATTTAAGGACATTAACATCCCTCATTAAAGCACTCTCGTAGACTTTAGAAAGGGCACGACTTGCTAGTTACCATGAGGGATACTTGATGACTCACTAGTATCGAGGACTAGTGTAGCATATTATTCTGTGCTCTGCTATGAGCTTAGAGGGGTGCTATAACCGGAGGAGGTGAATTCATAGAGGTATTTGGCGGTTGGGGCCGGGTTTGACCCCGGGTGCCCCAACCGGCCGCGGCCGGGATTTGAACCCGGGCTCACGGGATCCACAGTCCCGCAT
>Ga0180301_10000162_pt1 | contig 49404 bp, 23 predicted proteins | sample GuaBasSediGuay16_FD_121797 | JGI IMG/M metagenome (GOLD analysis project Ga0180301, IMG submission 121797) | Subseafloor sediment microbial communities from Guaymas Basin, Gulf of California, Mexico - Guay16, Core 4569-2, 12-15 cm | ecosystem: Environmental > Aquatic > Marine > Hydrothermal... | reverse complement strand
GAACCAATACTCCGTTTCGTAGCTCGTAGACCCTATCCGCTAGGTCTAGGATCGGGAGAAATCTATGCTCAAAAACTAGTATCGAGACCCCCTTAGACTTAAGCTCTACTAGGAGCTCTCTCAGCTTTACAGTACTATCATCGTCTAACCACATTAGTGGCTCATCGAGGAGGATGATGGAGGGATGGGTGATCGATGCCTTAGCTATAGCCGTTCTCCTCAGCTCTCCTCCAGAGGCTTCAAAAATAGTTTTTCTAAGAATATCCCATGCACCAGTTGCGGCGGCCCAGCCCTCTACTTCCCTAATAGCTTTCTCCCTATCTCCATATGCTTCTTCCGCGTACAAGAGGAGATCCACGCCTAGCCTGGGGTACACAAAGTGTGTATACGGGTTCTGGTTTACCACCTTTACGTGACTAGCTGCTTCCTCCATAGATACTTCTCCGGAGAATGCACCGAGTATTGACACTTTACCACGTACTTCTCCTCCATAAACCTTTACGCCAATTCCTGATAGTGCTCTTACAAGAGAGGTTTTACCGGAACCGGTATCGCCTACTACGAGTATTATTTCCCCCCTATTCACTACAAGGTTCACTCCTCTAAGCACCCACTCGCTATTGGGGTAGCGGAACCATAGGTTCTCTACTCTAAGTACTTCCCTACTGCTCGTATTCCTAGGCCTAGTCATTGCTCACAATATCCTCAGATAGGTATTGTTCTGAGCTTCTTAAGGATACTTATAACGGGGAACGCCAATAGAACCGTGTATACAGCCGCTATAACGTTGAATAGTGATATAAGGTGCAGTATCTGGAGAACCATTAACAGTCCCTCCCAGTAATTTGTCGCTAACCCTAGGAAGTACATTAGGTAGAGTGGTGTAAAAGCTATGTTGAGTAAAGCCATGAATACAACTCTCGACGCAGTAGCTAGTACTACTAGGAACATCTTTGTTTTCAGCGAATAACCCCACTTAGATACGAATTTTTCATGCATTAGTGCTACTGGTAAGTATGTGGAGAACTCTGCGAAAGCCTTCATAAAAGGACCTATAGGCTCAAGCGAACCTAGAGCCAGCACACCTAAGTAGAAGAGAGGAAGACCCATCAGAGTTGTAGCACGTAGAGAGACTAGACTGGCAACAACTAGTGGAACCCCGGCTAAGTCGAACAAGAGTATGGGTAGCAGTGGAAACGGTACTCTCACTACGTGTAGCGCAATAGCTGTAACCACGAGTAGTAGAACGAGGACAAGCCTGTGGAGACCAGTACTAGTACTTAAGCCTTGTCTAGCCATACTACATGCCACCGGCTCGAACCGTGGACTGGAGGTTTTCGAGAAAGCACTTTAGCGCGAAGCCTATTCCGTTAAACACGTGTATCAGCTATAGCTCTTAAAACAGTATTGGTGCAATATGCTTCCCGCAACACATACGAGGAGGGAACGCTGGTTGAAGCTGGTCATAGCAGCGTATAGGTGGCTAAGGCTTAGCCGCTTTATTCAACGCTATAGCTAGCTCTAGCAGTTCCTTAGCCCTATCCCCATAGGATTCTAAAACCATAGTTATGGGGACTCCGCGCGTGGTACCAGACTCTTCCTCATAGCTTTCTCTAGAGGCTCCATCATTGGATGAGAACCCCTGTTTTAGCGGTGGATAAGTAGTGATAGCTAGTGCTACTGAATCTACCTCTCTACTCTCCGATCTCTCGACCGTCATATAGCGTCTCCTACTGAGAACTCCTACTATTACTCCTAAAGCTAAGAGAGCGGATCCTATAGCTATAGCGTAGCTTTGTGCGAGCAGATGCTCAATTAACATGGAGTAGATAGGCGTGAATACTAGGAGCAATAGGGAAGCTCCTAGAGCAGCTAGCACTACTCCTAGCGAGAGAAGCGGATAGCTCAGCTTCCTAAGATGAGATAAGTAGAACATCTTTTCTATCCCACGGAAGGACCTAATACCCATTCTAGCTACATCGCTTAGGGGTAGGTAGAAGTACTGCACTAAATGACCTATACGTGAAGCTACTACAGCTTTCCCTCTTTCCTTACTGAATTCTCGTAGAAGCGTGGCACCATCTGCGGTTGACTGGAAAAAGACTAAGCGCTTATTAGTTAGAACAACCTCGAGATTCTTAAGGAAGAAGTAAGGATCACTACCGCTTACTAAGGGTATTATACTCAAGCCCTCGTATGCTTTGAGCTCGTCTACCCGAGCTCTATACAGGATCTTCTCTCCAGCTACTAGTAGTTCCTCGATCGCTACCGGTCTATACCCAGATTTCAACGTAGCCCACCTAAGGCTCTCCTGAGATCGCCTATTATCTGGTCAATTACTTGGCTTACCTCCCAGAGGATCTTAGACCTTAGCTCGCTCACATTCTCCTCGCTAAGGCGTAGTTCGCGCGAAATCTCTAGGAGTATGTTGTCGAGCTGTCTTGACAGCTGGTTATAGGCTTCTCTTAGGAGATCGTTTACCTCGTCGCGGGGCTCCCATAGGTTGTTCAAGAACTTGTCGACATCGCCGAGTTCCCTGCCCAAAGTAACACCCATTCTCTAGTCCGTATAAAGCCGTCTACAACTATAAAATGCCGTGTTTATAAACTATTAAGTTTTGTTCTAGGCCCTGTTTCCTAAAGACCTAATCGCGGCTAAGACTTAATATCAAAGCCGTACTATACACTTCATTAAGGTGTAGCGTAGAGTTGGTTGACACTGGCTGGTTAGGTATAGATATTATCGGTTTCCTCTTCTGGATAGTCCTGTTATATGCTCTGATACATCCACAGCTCCGGATGAGGAGTTTACAGCACGCAAGGCTACACATCATACAGAGCATTGAGAGAAAGTACGGCTGGCGCGTTATAACGATGATACACCGCCAGGAGAGGATAGGGTTCTTCGGCATACCGGTCTACAGGTACATAGACATAGAGGATTCAGAAGCTATACTGAGAGCTATAAGGAGTACACCGCCAGAACAACCTATAGCTCTGATCCTACATACCCCTGGAGGACTAGTGCTAGCTGCTTCCCAGATAGCTATGGCTCTAAAGAAGCATAAAGGCGAGAAGATAGTTATAATCCCCCACTACGCTATGAGCGGAGGCACCCTTGTAGCACTCGCAGCCGATAAGATAATAATGGATCCAGACGCTGTCCTAGGACCTCTAGATCCCCAGCTACAGACCCCCAAGGGAGTGTTTCCAGCGCCCTCTCTAATCAAGATAGCTAGAACCAAGGGAAATAAGGCAAGCGATACAACGCTGATATACGCTGATGTAGCCGAGAAAGCTCTCAGCGAAATCCAGGAGATAATAGTGTATTTATTAAAAGACAGGCTCGGAGAAGATAAAGCGAGAGAAATAGCTAGGAAGTTGACCGAAGGCTACTATACACACGACTACCCAATAACAGCTGAGGAAGCCAAGGCTATGGGTCTTCCAGTATCGACAGATGTACCGCCAGAAATCTACGAGTTAATGGAGCTCTATCCCCAGGCAATACAGCAGAGACCAGGCGTCGAATATCTACCTAGGCCGCAAATACCCTACTACCATCACAGAGGTAGGGAGAGGTAGCTGGGTATGCTGCAACGATCCCGAAAGGCTCGAGCGGCTAGTTTATAGCTGTATAATGCAAAATATACTATAGGGGATGAATCTAGTGGAAATATACAATATCCTAGCCGCAGAGAAAGGATTTGAGAGAACAATGGGCGATGTCCTCAGGGTATTAGGGCTATATCACAGGCTATGGCTATCCGAGATCTACGTTGAGATCAAGGGGATGAATACTACGCTGAGAGAAGATATTCCAGAATACAGTGATATAGTAAAAGCCGTTAACGAGCTGAAGAACAAGGGATACGTATATGTTGAGAAAAGGACAAGGAGTTCTCTAGCAAGCACTGAAGGCGTAGAGGACTACCTTGTCTCGCTCGCCGGGCTCAGAGAAGTAGTACTAGCTCTACTCAGTGATAGGAAGCTAGTAGACTACGTAAAAATTAAGCGGAGTATGTTCAGGTAAATCCGCGATGACGTAAACATACAGAGGATACCGTTAAACACTAGAAGCAAATTAGAGAGCGGAGCAAGGTATTTGGGCGGTTCTAGACATAGCTATTAGTAGACTCTGTAAGTGGTTGTTATGATTTCTACTTCTAGATCGGCTTGCATATGTATAGGCTTGAGAGAGCTGGTAGTACTTATCCTTATCTCAGCAGTAGCCGTAGCACTAGCCAGTTTTTTCGTCGCAAAACAGCTCGTAGAGAGTACTCAGCGCTTTACAGAGAACAGGGTGGACGGGGGAGATATAGCCGGGACTATACGTAGCTATATAGCCGCGGTAGAACCCGATATACGTAGAAGAGCGGTCGAGATCTTGGAGAAGTACCTAGCTACTAATAGGACTATTCTGTGGGATGTAGTGAAGGTCTACCCGGGCTCTTGGAGCATAGTTACATTCGAGGTTTACCCAAGCCTCGTCTACGAGATCAGGGTAAAGGTGCTAAAAACATGCCAGAAAGAATCCTGCGATGTAGTGGTTCTATTGAAGAACGCGAAGTGGAGCACTGTTAGGAACCTCGGTAGAGTAGCTGATGCAGAGTTCAGCTACACGCTATCGGGAGCTACGTGGAGAGAACACCACAGACTATACCTAGATAACACGTACTCTAACGAGACTAAGAGCGTAATAGTTTCAATTAGCGTTCGCTTCCCCCAGTCCTTTATGAATAATGATGTCTTCAAGGTACATGCTATAAGTAGCTGGGTTAACGCGAACATAAAGTATCTCAGCGATCCATGGGGGCTAGAGTATGTGTCATCGCCTACAGAGGTAATAGAAGTAGGTGCTGGGGACTGCGAAGACTACGCTGTACTGCTAGCTACTCTCTACCGTAGCGTAGGGCTAAAGGCTGCTGTAGGACTAGTCGATACAGATGGCGACGAATACGCTGAACACGCTGCTACCCTAGTCTACCTAGAGCGCGATATCAGTAGCTTAGAGCTATTACTAGAGTCTATATCACAGGTTCTAGGCTATAGGGGTATTAGGTATCCATATATAAAAGCCGAGGATAACGAGCAGGCTGTATGGGTTATAGTAGACCCTATAATGGCTATCGACCCTCCCAAAGACTGGAGGATAGGGCACGACTACTATAGCTTTATACTAGTGATAGATCCCTAGGATGTAAGTACTTCATAACTTGCTAAGGGATAATAGATACTTTCAGGAACCTATTGAGTAGAGAGTTTGTACCGAATAGGAATAGGAGAGAAGCAAGAATAAGCAGTAGCGCTTTGTACCTCTTGCTACTCATCACTCTCAGCCCTTTCCTAGCCAAGCCAGCTACAAAACCTAGCCACAGGAAATCCATCCATACATGGCTGGAGTACATGACTAGGATTCCAAGAATCCCTGTTCCAGCTAGTAGCGATATAAGGGTGAAGCCTATGCTCAGCCACCATAGCAGGAAGCATATGTTTAGACCGGTAAAAGCTATGCCGACTACTACGGGGTTTCTGAGTAGAGAACTGTTACTACTAGCACTACCTTCTAGCCAGGATCCTCTCAAGGAGTCTCTAACCAGCAGTACTGCGAAGTAGAATAGTACAAGTGATCCGCTAGCTACTAGGAGATCGCCGAAAACCCCGGTGAGTACAGCTTCTACTTGAGACATAAAATAAAATAGTACTGCTATGTAAGGTAGCTCTACGAGCATGTGCCCAAGAGCTACTAGGAGGCCTCCTTTAAACCCCTGCTTTGAGCCGATCGCTATAGTCGCTATAGTTAGAGGACGTGGGCTCAGAGCACCCGAGGGCGAGACCATAAGCGTTAAGTAGACTAGTGTGTATAGGCTTGAAGCCATATGCTCTAAACCCGCAGTGTTTTTTCTACCAAGCCTCCACGTTAGATGGTATCTAGGGCCCGCCCCTATACGGATCTACGCAAGATGCCATATAAAACTAGTACTATTCAACACTACTTGCTGACCAGCCTTCGCTGTAGAGCTACCAAACAGCTCTACCGGGTTAGTAGCTTATTTTAGCCGCTCTAGATGAGGCAAGAGCCCTCAAGAATAAATACAACACGCAATACCTATTAGGATAAGGTATAGCTGTGCCAATTACTTGGTGGTGTAGCTGTTGTCGGTTGTCGTAGTCTTTTACAAGATTAGGAAAATGCTGATGAGGCTTTCCAAGAAGAAGGTCCTGATAGTAGTAATATTCTTTGTAACAACTCTGTTTTTCAACGCATCCCTGTTCTACTATGTGGAGAGCGTTATAGGTGGACGCGCTGATGTAGATTTCTATCTATCGATGTACTGGGCGCTGATAACTATGTCTACTATAGGCTATGGAGACGTTACTCCTAGAACAGAGCTGGGATACGCTGTAGCATCTGTAGCTGCTGTAATGGGTATAGTGGTATATACCTTAACGATATCCGTTATAGCCGATGCATTCCTATCTAATATGTTGAAGAACCTGATGGGGCTTGGTAAGATGAAGAAACAGATACTGGTAATTGGTGATAGTGGTTCTTGCGCCGAGGTAGTTGATGAGCTAGTTAAGAACAGGCTGGAAACAGTTACTGGATGGGTTAAAGGCGAAATGCCTAAGAACCCGCTACCAGTAGACTACGTCGTAGGGGATTACAGCGAGGACACTCTGAAGAGAGCTGGTGTAGAACACGCTAAACACGTAATACTCTGTCTTGAAGACGACGACAAGGCTCTACACCTCTCCCTTCTCGTGAGGAAGCTTAACAAAAAAGCACGTATAACCGCTATAGTGTCATCGGAGGAAACAAGAGAGCTTCTGCACGAGCTTAGAGTAGACTATATTCTATCTAGTAGGATGCTCGGCAGGCTCGCGGCTTCATCGGTGTTCGAACCCCTTGTAGTGAACTTCTTAACCGAGGTATCGACTGCGAGAGGCTACGCAGACCTAGTAGAGCATGTTGTAAGTGATAGAGAAGAAGGTATTACTGTTGAGGAGCTCGAGCTTATGCTTGGTGGGAAGACGAAAGAAAAGTATAAAGCGCTACTGCTAGTAAGAGGTGAGCACAGCGTATTCCTCCCAGGACCGGATACCATGCTTAAACGCGGAGACCGCTTAGTTCTACTAAAAGCCCTGCACTAAACGGCTTGATCCGCTCGTCTGTTTATACGGGTAGTACCGCCTAGTAAGTCGTGGGGAGAACTATTGGCTTCTGTATGCCCACTAAGCTACAGGTACGGTTCAGGGGAGATGCGGAACCTCTTGTCTAGAGAGAACCTTCTAAACAAGATGGTATATGTGGAGAAAGCAGTTATGCGGAGTTTAGAGGAAGCCGGGTTTGCGCCTAGAGGCTGTAGCGAGGAAGTGGAGAAAGCCGGGGCTCGAGTAGCAGTTGAAGACGTAGACAGGATGGAGAGGGAAACGGGACACGATACAGCGTCTCTAGCTATTCTCCTTGCAGAGCACAGCGGTATTTGCGGGCGCTACGTCCACTTAGGCGTTACGAGCAACGATGTCATCGATACTGCCTGGGCTTTAGTACTCCGCGAAGCACTAGACCTCTTACTGGATAGGCTAGCCAAGGTGATCGCGAAGATAGCCTCTTTAGCTAGAGAGTACCGAGACCTCGTGTGTATTGGGAGAACTCATGGACAGCACGCTCTACCAATAACCCTGGGATTCAAGTTCGCGAACTATGTATATGAACTCGCTAGAAGCTACGAGCGTATCGTAGAAGCTAGGAAGAGGCTGGTTAGGTGCAAGATTTCCGGCGCCGTAGGCACTATGGCTGCTTGGGGAGAAAAGGGATTAATTGTACAGAGAACTGCATGTAGAGAGCTCGGTTTGGAACCACACTCTATCACGACTCAGATCGCTCCGCGCGACGGCTATGCAGAGCTCGTAGCTAATCTCTCCATCCTCGCTAGTCAGCTAGACAGGCTAGCCCTAGAGATCAGGGAGCTAGCTAGACCGGAGATAGGAGAAGTAGTTATCGCCCCGAAGATGATCGGGAGCAGTACTATGCCGCACAAGAACAACCCGGTAGTAGCTGAGAGGATCTCGGGGCTCTCCAGAATCCTACGCGGTTTAGCGGTATCAGCTCTAGAGAATATAGTTACCATGCACGAAAGAGACCTGAGTAATAGTAGCTGTGAGAGACTACTACTACCACACACTCTACTAGTAGCTGATCAGATGCTGATAGATACGGAGAAAGTCCTCGGATCAATTAGGATTAATAGAGAGGCTATCAAGAGGAACCTAGAGCTGTTAAGAGGAGTAATAGCTTCGGAGTGCTTAATGGTGAAACTTGTTCTGAAAAGCGGTATGCCTAGACACGAAGCACATAGAGCTCTCTCTTTACTAGTCCGTAGATCTTTAGATGAGAGAAGGGATTTCCTAGAGGTGTTTAGAGAGAGCGATCTCTCGTCAAAGCTGGATAGCAGCGATGCATACGAGTGCTTTAACTATGAAAACTACCTAGGTAGCTATAGAGAGCTTATAGATAGAGCGCTATCCTATGCTGAAAACGTCCTTGGAAAGAGGTGATCATATGCTTGTGGTGATTGTTGGAGGATTCTTCGGTGATGAAGGAAAGGGGAAGGTGGCATCCTACCTAGGATTAGTAGATAGACCAGATATAGCTATTAGGTGTGGAGCGGTTAACGCGGGACATACAGTAGTTTACCGGGGTAGGATATGGAAGCTGAGAACACTGTCCTCAGCATTTCTATACGAGAGAGCTAGGCTCCTTATACCTCCCGGTGCTCTCACCAGGTTGGACGTACTGTTTAAAGAAATAGATGAAACTAATGCTCGCGGTAGAGTCGTAGTAGACTATAGGACGGGGATCATAAGCGAGGAGCACGTAAATATGGAGAGAAGAAGCCAACACCTCTCGGGAGTTATAGGTTCTACGCTTCAAGGAGTTGGAGCGGCTATGGCAGACCGTGTTCTACGTAGACTAAAGCTGGCTGAAGACTATCCTGTGTTGAAGGATATGCTGGGCGACGCACCCAATATAGTTAATGAAGCACTAGATAAGGGGCAGAAAGTCCTAGTTGAGGGGACGCAAGGTACTTTCCTAAGCTTGTACCACGGTACTTATCCCTATGTGACTAGCCGCGATACTACTGCGTCGGCTTTTATATCCGAGATAGGGGTTGGGCCTAAGAGAGTGGATGAGGTAATAGTAGTGTTCAAGTCCTATATAACCCGTGTTGGTAAAGGGCCTCTACCAGGAGAAATACCTGTCGATGAAGCCGAGAAGAAGGGCATGGTTGAGAGAGCAAGTGTTACTGGGAGGTTAAGGCGGGTAGCGCCTTTCAGCGTAGACTTAGCTAGGAGAGCTATAGTACTCAACAGTGCTACACAGGCAGCGCTGACGAAGATCGACATTCTGTTTCCCGAAGCGCGCGGCGTAAAGGAGTGGAATAAGCTCCCTAAAGAGGCTAGGAAGTGGATCGAAGAGCTAGAGGACAAGCTAGGTATACCAGTAACACTCGTGAGCACAGGCGAGGACTCAGAGCACATGATTGACCGTAGAAGAGACTATGGATTGTTGTAGGTGGTAAGGGGTTGGAGTACGATGTAGTAGTGATTGGTGCTGGTCCCGCAGGCCTCTTTGCAGCATACGAGCTAGCCGAGAAGAGCAGAGGTAGGCTGAGAATAGCCGTTGTCGAAAGAGGGGCTAGAGCTAGCGAGAGGAGGTGTCCGTTAACAGGATCCCAGAGGACTAGTTACGATGCCGTACAGAAATGCGTAGGCTGTAAACCATGCCATATCCTACATGGAGTAGGTGGGGCAGGAGCTCTCAGTAGCGGAACAATAAACTTGAGACCAGATGTTGGAGGAGAGCTCCACAAGCTCGTAGGAAGCTGGAGAGAGGCGGAAGAGCTGATAGGCTATGTTGACAAGATATTCGTTGAACACGGGGCACCGTGCGATAGACTCTACATGCCTCCAAGCGATAGAACAAGCGAGCTCGAGAGGCTGGCGGCAAAAGCTGGCGCTAAGTTCATACCGACTCCGCAGAGACACATAGGTAGCGAGAATACTCCACGTGTAGTAGAGAGTATTGCCAAGCGGATCGAGGAGAGAGGCGTTAGGTTCTACCTCAGAACGAGAGCGCTCGATCTAGAGCGTAGTGGGAGAACTGTAAGGGTTAAAACGGATCAAGGGATACTGAGTACTAGGTATGTAGTGCTAGCTCCAGGTAGAAGCGGTGCATCCTGGTTCGCCGACCTAGCTGCACGTAGAGGCATAGAGGTAGAGCCAGGACCCCTCGATATAGGGGTAAGAGTCGAGATCCCCGCATATATCGCTGAGCCTATAACCAGCGTGATCAGGGATCCAAAGTTCATCATGTACACTAAGGTTTACGACGACAAGGTTAGAACGTTCTGTGCAAATCCCTATGGCTTCGTGCTCGAGGAAAGATACGAAAACGGGGTAGTAGCTGTTAACGGTGAATCATATGCAGAGATTAAGTCTAAGAATACGAACTTCGCCCTACTCGTAACGATCAAGCTAACAGATCCCCTAGAGGATACTATAGCCTATGGTAGGTATATAGCTGGCCTAGCCACAAGGCTTGGAGGAGGGAAACCGCTTATACAGAGATTCGGGGACCTAGAAGCGGGTAGGAGGAGTACCTGGGATAGAATAGATAGGAGCACGATCGAGCCAACGCTCAAAAACGTTACACCAGGCGATATAGGCATGGCTCTACCATATAGAGTCGTAGCTAATCTAATCGAAGCTATGCATAGACTAGACACTATTATGCCAGGCGTAGCCTCCAACCAGACACTACTATATGCTCCAGAGATAAAGTTCTACAGCGTGAGAGCGGTCACCAGTAAAGAGCTTGAGACAACGCTGGAAAACATATTTGTAGCAGGCGATGGAGCAGGTCTTTCCCGTGGAATAAACGTAGCAGCCGCTACAGGAGTTATAGCGGCTAGGAGCATACTGAGGAGAGAAGGGCTCTTACACTAGAATACGTAGCCAAAAACCCTACGGAAGTATAGAGCTATGCCACCAGCCTCTAGCCGTAGCAAAGTTTATATGATTGTACATGTTTTTATATGTTCTTCATGAGGCGTCTTCTTCGATTATTGCTATGACTTTGATTTTCTTTCCGTGGTGTTTCCTTAGTTTTTCTTGATATTGTTTGGGTGGGTATATGATGTATCTTCCACGTCCATAGCTTATTATCTTGGCTTCAAACACGTAGACTATACTCATACTCCCACCAATACTATAACATAGCGAAAAACTGACTCCAGAAAGAATATATATGAGGCGAAAACTCCGATGAGGGAGAAGACCACCCATGAAATTTGGGTGGTTCCCCGAGGAGAGTATATGGTAACCCTAAAATCTCAAGGAGTTCTTGTTGAAGGCTCTCCCGAAGAGCTAAGAGAGGAACTATACTTAACTATGAAAGCAATACAACACGTTATAGATGCCCTATGGGAGCTAGATAAGATACCAAGCATTAACCAACTACACCAGATGTTTTACAAAATACTCCGTGAGCAGGGTTTTAGAGCCCATCAATGCAAACAAATATACAAGTACGCTAGAGCACTAGCTAAATCAGCTAGGGAAAACAATGGGAAGAAACCAATCTTAAGAAAACTATCGGCTAGGGTAGACAAATACGATGCTAAGGTAGATTTAGAAAACCAGCTAGTCGTAGTAAAGCTTAGGAATAAAGAGTTCAAGATAAAACTACTACATCGTAGAGACTATGTGAAGAAGTTCATTTGTCGCAAATGGTACGAGGTCATAGTAAGCATTGATAAACAGGGAAGAATATGGATAAGCATACCTTTCAGATGGGTATATAAACCATATGGGGCGAGAAGACTGATTTCTCTCGACGTTAATCTCAAGAAGATAGCTGTATATAATGGCAGGAAGGTAAGAAGAGTAAGTACTAGATTTACTGAAGCACTATATCTTAAACACCTTGCTGAAGAGGTGCAGAAGAGACATAGCTATGCTTGGAGACGTAACGATAAATGGCTAGGGATTATAAGGAATCTGCATAGACGCTCAAGAAACATTGTTGTCGATTGGTGTAGGAAGTTCGCTAAGTACATAGTCATTAAAGCTAAAAGAACTAGAAGTACTATCGTTCTTGAAGACCTTGAGAGGCTATGGTTTAACTCTTCGCAGAAATCTTCTAGTCTAGCTGATAAGCTGTCGAGATTCGCTTACCGTAAGCTACAACTAGCAATTATGACTAAGGCTATAGAGTACAATGTACCAATAGTATTCGTTAATTCTAAAGATACCTCAGCAATGTGTCCAAGGTGTGAAGCGAAACTAGTCTATAACCGTAGACTAGCAACGTGTCCTAGATGCGGGTTCATGACAGATAGAGATACTATTGGAGCAATGAATATCTACCTTAAGGCGCTTAAACATCTAGCCCCCAGCCCAGGGTCTGGGGGCACCCGCTCAATGACGGATGAAACCCGACCGAAGAGCGGGTCTCCCAAAGATGAACCAATGACCATCCATATAAAATCATACAAGCATATAAAGAGGTGAACCCTAAACTTTAAAATTGCTGTGTACCGTGGAGTAGAGTATGCGGAGCCTTCTAGTATTCTATGTAGCTCTACTGACTATCTCCCTGGGATTCGTAGCTCTTGTAGCTCGGAGAATGCAGAGAGCTATACCCTACGTAGCCGCTTCTCTTCTTCTAGTATCGCTCTCAGCATCGGCGTCTGCTCTTTTCCTACGGAGTAATCCTCTATACGAGTATGTATACTACGAGGTCTTCCCTGGGCTCACCATTACGCTCTTATGGGGTTCTCTGAACATCGTGTTTATCTTGACGTTATCCCTAGTAGGGATAGCGGTTGTATTCTATAGCGCCTGGTACGTAGAGCTGGATTCCCATACCATCAGTAGATCGCACTACTGGTTTACATTGCTTCTACTACTGGGTATCCAGCTACTAATAGTTCAAGTATCTAGCCTCATAGGGTTCATAGTACTCCTAGAAGCCTCTACGCTAGTAGCGAGTATGCTGATAGCATCGGATGTGCAGAGACATCACTCGAGGGTAGCTGGTAGAATATACCTGATGGTAGATCTAGCTGCTAGTACGTTCGTGTTGATCGGCATAGCTACGCTCATAAGCTTAACAGGATACACCGATATCGAGAGCATACTCGCTACTAACGGTTATATAGTTGTAGCCCCTGGGTTGGGATTAGCACTAATGCTCATAGGCTTTCTCGTAAAAGCTGGCCTGTTCCCGTTCCACGGATGGCTACCCCCCGTACACTCCGAAGCACCAGCTCCTGTTTCAGCACTGCTCAGCGGATACATCGTTAACGTAGGATTCTACGGACTGCTCCTATTCATGCCCCTGGCTAAAAGCTATAGCTACATCCTGTACTACACACTCCTCTTCACAGGGCTTGCAAGCATTATATATGGAGGGCTTTCAGCTCTAGCTCAAACCGATCAGAAGAGGCTACTCGCGTGGAGCACTGTAGCTAGTAATGGATACATGGCTTTAGCGCTAGCTACTGCTATACACTATGGTAGCTATGAAGCTATTCTAGCCGGGGCTATAGGGTTAAGCTCAGCAATGCTCTACATGGTTAGCCACAGCGTAGCTAAGTCTACGCTATTCCTCTTCTCAGGAATAGTAGAGGAAGCAAGTGGTACGCGGAGAATAAATCTGCTTGGTAGAGGATTAGAGAAATACAGGCCTATTAAAGCGCTACTACCTATAGCTTGTCTAATGCTCATAGGGCTTCCGCCGAGCCTGGGATTCCTGGCTAAGACTATGATACATACAGCTCTTCTAAGAGTACAGTTAACGTATATAGCAGACGTATCGATCGCTCTGTTCTCAACACTACTTACATCAATGTATACAGCTAAGTTCATGTACCCCGTATTTACGCGGTTCTCTAGCAATAACCGGGAAGGGGGCATGGGGGAGAGAAGGATCCCTCAGTGGATCGCCCTATCGGCCGCCCTCCCCCTAGTAATCAACGTTATATGCTTAAACCCTGCACTACTCATACCGTTCATAAATAGCTTAACATCGTTCTACACTGTTGAGACTGGAATAGAGCAATATGTATCCTTTTATCCCTTCGTAGTCATTGTCAGAGAACTGCCTAGTTTACCTCCCCTGACTCTACTCGAAGAGATCCTAATAGTGGGTGTATCCCTACTAGCTACTCCTATAGCTGTTATCCTAGGCTTACTGTTCTGGAGAGGGTTTGAAGCACGCACCCACGCTATTCTAGGCAGTGTAGAGAAGCTATTTATACGGCCCGCGATAATTTACTACAGTAAGGCTAAGGTTAGAGTAACGAGATATATCGAGCTATACGAAGACTACTACACGTTATCCCTAGCTGTATCGATACTAACCCTACTAGCTCTGCTAGCGGTCTATCTGCTGAGCTAGCTGGTCTCAAACCCGCCTAGGTGGTATTATTGAGGTCTAGACGTAGAGAGCTAGGCATAGCTCTGCTAATAGTAGCCGGTATTACTGCTCTCTCGGCCTTGTTAGGGTTAATGGGGGAGCTAGCTATACCGCTTACAGCTAGTAAGCGCTTACTCAAAGAACTGGTTGAAGAGCTAGCCTATAACCCGGATAATCCCTATTCAGCGTTTGCTCCAGCATATGTATCAGCTGTTGTATGGGACTTTAGGGGATTAGACACTCTATACGAAACCATAGTGTTCATAGCGGCCACAATATTTGCTCTAAACCTATACCACGAGTACCTAGGTGAAGCCGAGCTCAGTAGGCACAGACTATCTGTTATCCTCCAGAGCACGGCTAAGATCCAGATCGTGATGGCTACCGCTGTAAGCGCTTCACTAGTAGCAAGAGGCCATATAACGCCGGGTGGGGGGTTCCAGGGAGGAGCTCTTCTAGCAGCAGTCGTTATAGCGGCTACCACGATATACTCTCTAAAGTCTCTAGTAGGTAGGTTTATAAAGCACGAGCTAATACTGTGCCTACTCGGCTTAGCTACTCTCCTACTCCTCATCGCGTCCAGTAAGTGGGCTATAGTAGGCTTCTTCACCAGGGCTCCAGGCTATATTCTGCAGAACCAAGCAAAGCCCGGCTCTCTCCACGGATTCCTATTCTGGGATGGAGAGCACTGGGTATCGGGGTCGATCCTAGTGTACGACTTAATAGAGTACATTGTTATCGCGTGCGGCCTCATAGTACTACTACTAGTCGTGATCATAGGAGGGTATAGGGAGAGGGTTATTTGAACACGCTCATAGCGTTAAACATCATAGCTGTGTCGATGATCGTTAACATAGCTATAGCGGTCTACGGCATCGTTAAGAAGCCCAGTATGGTGAAGAAGATCATCTCACTAGGGATTCTAAGCGACACCGTATGCCTTTTAGCTGTCTACATGGGGTTTACAGCTACGTCTCCCCACCCACCACTCTACGCCTCCGGCTACGGAGCTGGTAGAGGAGTCGACCCCGTTGTCCAAGCATTTGTCTTAACGGCGATCGTGATAGCCCTAGCGTTTACCGTGTTCTTAGCTACAATTACCCTCAGGATGTACGAGGTTGCGAATTCAACCGATCTACATGAGTTGCTAAAACTCGAGATAGCGTCTGAGGAAATAGAGCAGCTGGAGGAATGAAGAGTTTGCATGGATTATCACAGGTACTAGGCTTTACTCCTCTAGTACCGGTTGCTGCTGCAACGCTTATACTACTGATCTATGTTCTAAAGCTAAGGGATAGAACCCTGTATAATTTAGTGCTTCTCGTTGGCTCTAGCCTAACCGCGGCGTCTACACTAGTAGTACTAAGCGAGACTATCTACGGAGGCTTTGCGTGGTACTGCTTCGGTGGATGGGGTGCTCCACTAGGGATCTGCTACTACGCCGACGAGCTGAGCGCTTATTACGCCGCAGTAACTAGCGCTGTTTTCACCGCTGTAGCAGTATATGCTGTCTGGTACTCGAGGCACGTAAAGCACACCGCCCTACTTTATGTTCTGCTACTGCTTCACTTAAGCGGATTACTAGCAGTATACTATACGGTTGATCTATTCAACTTATTTGTCTCACTAGAGCTAGTGGGTATAACTGGGTATAGCCTCGTATCGTTCTACCACTACAGGGCTAAAGCGCTAGTAGCTGCAGCTAGATACGCTGTGGCTGGAGGCCTTATGACCACTTTCCTCCTACTAGGCGTACTCCTAATCTATACCGCCACCGGCGCTGTCAATATCGGCGTACTCGGAGCTAAGCTATCCGTAGCATGGTCTCCCCCCGATCAGATGGGGTTTTTCAATAAAAACCTCTACGCTGACACGAGCCTAGTTATAATAGCTATTGCAATGATCCTATGGACAGCTCTATTCATATCGGCTATCTTTCCAAACCACTTCTGGCTACCGGATGCACACAGCGAAGCCCCAGTACCTGTGTCGGCGGTGTTGTCGGGTTTAACTACTGCGATGGGGTTCTACGTACTAGCAAGGATAGCCTATACTGTCCTCGCAGAAAGCGTATTAGCAGGTTTTCTCTCCACGCTACTCCCCGTTATCGGCTTCCTCGGTATAGTGAGCGTTTTCTATGGAGCGATTATGATCGGGGTAGAGGACGACGTTAAGAGGATCTTAGCGTACAGCACTATACTTAACAATGGCTACATCTTAATGGGGTTAAGCCAGGGTACGGCTCTAGGTATAGCCGCCTCGCTATACCACATTCTAAACCATGCTGTAGGAAAAGCGCTCGCATTCCTGTGTATAGGGTATATGGTGAGAAGGTATAGGACTAGGAACATATATGCTCTAGAAGGAGCGGGGAGAGCCCAGCCAATAGTAGGTAGCGTACTCGCTTTCGCTCTCTTACACTTGATAGGGGTTCCACCAACCAGCGGGTTCTTCGGCAAGTTCTACCTATTTAAAGCATTTATAGATGCTGATAACCTAGCATACGCACTAGTAGTTATAGCGGGCTCGGTTATATCGGCGTATGGGTACATCAGGGTAATGGAGCACACAGTATATGTTTCTAAACCCGAGATCGTTGGGAAAGAGCACTTATCAATAATAGTGACTATAACGCTTACGACTCTTTCAACCGTAATACTCTTGCTCGGAATAGCTAATCAGTGGGTAATAGACTACCTTACATATACGGCTTCGACACTAGTACTTGACAGCACTGTATATATTGAGAGAATATACGGTCTATGCCAGAGCCTACTAAGCACTATTAGTTATCCCTAGCACAGCCAGCCATACGCGGTCTCCAGGTACTTTAGAGCTATATGAACCCCTACTAGAAGCACTTCATACAAATGCTGTTTAGAACGCATACTTCACAGCGCGGCTTCCTAGCTTTACAGACTTCTCTAGATAGATCCAGTACTCCTAGGTTGAAGTCCAAAGCTAGATCAGCACTACTCGGCAACAGGCTCAAAGCTAATAAGCGTAGACTATCGTAGAGTTCCAAAGCCTTCTACTACTATGGAATTAATAGGTAACGCTTAAAGCACTCATTACTCTACTTATCATAATCAACAACGACTTAACACTTGGTCCTGGCCTAAGCTAGTGATGAGTCAGCGGGGACTGATAGGTGAAGAACCCACCCTTTGCTGATAGCTGTGGAACGAGCCTTTCCAGCGTCAAAGCTATGTCTCTACATATGTTCATCCTGTTATCCTATGGTTTAGCTCTAGTAGTAGATGTTGTACTGTACCTAGTTTACAGTACGAAGAACTATACTGGGTACTTCTGTAAAACTGTTGTGGGGACTAGCTAGAATACATAGCCCAGCAGTAGCCTCTGCAGCGGCGTTTAGATACGTAAGGCTTGAGCTAAAATGGTCTATACGCGATTGCTTTAGAGGGAGGCCAGGGTATAGCGTTCTTCTCTCTAGCCCCTCTAGTCTTCTACGTTGCTCTATGGGTATCTACGTGTTATCCGTATTGACAACCAGGTTATTCTATATCAAAGCTCTAGCAAATGCCCTCCAAGTATCTAGACAACACATACCCCATAGCGCGTTATCAGCTGTACTGGTGATCCAGCTAGTACTAGGCTAGTCTCTGCAGTAACTATTAGCGCCTCGTGCGCGCTAGGTGAAGAGATAGTATGGAGGTGTTTTCCCTACAATCTACTCGGTGGAAGCCCCCGTTTCCTACTACGGTGTGCGGGGCTTCTGGCACTTCTCGACAACCGTCTTCCTAGGATACAATTACCCCACAATCGGGACTTTGGGAATAACGTTCTATACGCTCCTCCTGACCCCGTAAGCGCCGTCATGGTGATACTAGTTGATAGCGCGTCATCCGCGCTACTGGCTGTATCGTTTCAAAAGCCCTAAACGCTTTGTAGTCTCTCACCGCTACATCGGCCCCTCTAAAGCCTAGGCTTAGAGAAGTACTAGCTGGTCTTGGAGCGCTCGGCGCGCTTTCCTGGACTGCAATAGCTATTCTGCTCTACGCGTTCGAGCTAGTACTCGGGGAGCAGAGCACGGAAACACTAGCTGTAGAAGGGCTTAAGCCAAGTAAGCGAGAACAAGGGCTATTATGATGAGAGCTACTCCTACTAGGAATTCTATCGCGTTAGCGTTGTTTCTAAGCCAGTTAGCTATCCTCTTCTCGCGCCCCATAACCGCTACTAGCACGAACAGCAGAATTAGGGGCGTTACAAACACTACGTTGTATAGCATGATAGCCGGGATCGCTATGAACTCTGGGAAGTCTTTGAGGAAAGCTATGAATAGTACGAGGGGGCCGGAGGTACATGGGAGGAGGAATATAACTGATATGCTGGATAGTACTAAGGCTACAAAGTACTTATTACCCATGAGCTTGTTCAAGAACCCTAACCTCTCGCACCACTCGCACTTTAGAGAAGGCATTCTCTCCCTACCCGACCTAACGATCGTGTATATACCTATAGCTAGAGCTAGAGCTATGAACACTATCCTCGGTATATACGCTGCAACTACTAGTAGCCCCATAGCGAGAGCGAGATAGCCTACATATATTACCATGATAAACAGTACAGGGGGTCCATACAGCCTCTTAGTACTGCTTAAACACGTAGCTAGAAAGGCGAAGTATAGCATTAGTGTGCAGGGGTTTACAGAGTCTAGGAGTCCTAGCACTAGTGCAGCCGGCATAACGTTTAGTATCGAGACTTCGAGTTCCGGCTTCTCGGGCTCCGTTTCGCACCCGCGGCGCAGATAGTATTCGATGAACTCTCTATGGGTTTTATTACCTAGCTCTATGTATCCAGCCAGCGTAGTACCACTAGGCGACACCAAGTATATGGGGATCCTGTTCTCGCTGTTAGTCTTCATTAGCTGCTCGAAGAAGCTAGCGTTCTCGTACTCTCCTATAACTAGAGCTGATACAGTACCATTGTACACGACAAATATCGCTGGGATGTACCCAGGAACTCCTAGACGGACCAGCTCGCTGTACTTCTCGCTACAAGTATGGTCCTTGTATATCTCGCATGCGAAGAATCTTTGTTCACCGAAGGATTCTATGAGGAACTCCTTCATAGCTCTACAGTGTGGACAAGCATCTGCACCGAACATGTAGAAGTATGACGTATTGCTATCCGTAGCGCTTACGATGAGCCAAGCCGTAAATCCTAAGAACAGGGATGCTAAGAGCAGGAGGTGGTAGGTCATTCTCAGTACTTGGCCCAAAGCCCTCACACATACTACTTAATGAGCCATTATCCACGATTAAAAGCTTTACCTCTTATTTATCTTATCCGTACTCACGGCTTATCAAGCACTCCATCTAGTGAACACGTTTTATTATAGTGTTAATCATAATGCTTTTATACTAGATCAATTATTCTGATAGCTTGACCGAGTAGCAAGGTCCTAGTATGTCTGCACCAATACGATGTACACTACTTTTTGGACTCCACTCTGCTAAACGAGGGGCCTTGCAATGCTGTTCTCTTTTGGAGTACCCGATTTAGACAAGTTATATGGAGAGGCTTTGGAGGAGAAGACAACTATAGTCATAGCGGGTCATCCAGGATCCGGTAAGACCACGCTGGCCTCGATAATATGCTTTAAGAACGCGGTTAACGGCAATAGGTGTCTCTACATAGGGCTACAGGAAGATAGAGATAAGGTATATGGTAGGATGAGGAAGCTAGGAGTAGATCTAGAGAGAGCTGAGGAAAAAGGCATCTATAAGTTCGTAAAGTTACCGATAACGCGTTCTATTACGGACTTAGCTGAATGGATTATCCGGCTTGTATCCGAGTATAAGCCTAAGATATTAGTAATAGATCCTGTAACCGCAGTGCTGGAAGTAATAGACGAGAAGAGCCAGCGTGGATGGCTTCAGAACTTCTTCTACGAGCTCTCTAGTACCGTAAAGGGATTAACAGTACTAGTAGCTGAAACTCCACCATGGAGCAAAGGCATAGAGCCTAGTAAGATAGAGTTCATAGCTGATGTGATCATAGTGCTCAAGCACAGGGTTGAGAGAGGACTAGTTGTTAGAACGCTAGAGCTTAAGAAAGCACGTAGCTCTGCACTACTGTTAGCAGAGATCCCGTTTACCCTAGTCGAGGGACGGGGTCTACAGGTATATCTTCCACCGATTATACCGGATATACCTGCAGAGCTGGAAGAGCTTAGTCTGCCGTGCAAGAGTCTGGCAGAGTCTGTACCCGGGCTAAAAGGCGGTTTAGGTAGGGGTAGAGTAGTCTATGTATCTTATCCGCCCGAAGCACGTGGTATAGAGCCTCTAATCCTTGCTTTGTTCCTAGCTATAGCTAACAACACTAAAGTACACTATATTAGCTACCGAGTTTCGCCTAGCTCTATGCGGGAAGACATAAAGAGAAATCTGTGCAAGCTAGGGGTAGATGGGGACGTAGCCGAGGAGGTTCTGGAGGAATATGCGGCGTTCCATAGTACAAACCCGTTCGCACGCACAGCGCCAGAGCTGTATGTTGGTTTAGCTAGGCTCGTTGAGAGAGAAGACACGGGTATTATAGTGATCCATGCAGCCGATCTCTACGCGTTAGCTCTCGGGGAAGACTTTGTTCCAACCTACTATAATACTGTGAACTACGCGAAGAAGCTGGGTAAGAGCCTAATAGCCGTGGCCTCGAGGATAGATGCACGAATACATAGAGTGCTATCTAGGCTTGCCGATGTGGTGGTGAACGTAAGAGTTGTTAGAAGGCTTGCGTGGAGCTATGCTAGAACAGTCTATGTATGGGTTAGAGGAGAAGAGCCTAGAGAGATACCAACCGATGTATTTAATGCATGCTTTGCTGAAGCCGTAGGGATGATTAAGCAGTTGAAAAGCGCTACATAGGAAGTAGCGGTACACTATCGAGATCTACTGCTCTCTGCTCTCCTCGCTTAGCACTCCTTCAAGCATCTCCATGTACTTCGTCCCGTGGTCTGGGAACACCACTACTACGTCGCCTTCTATCGCGCCTTCAGATACTAGTTTATGGGTAGTGTAGGCTACAGCACCAGCGCTCAAACCTATCAGTAACCCGTCTTCTCCAGCTACGCGTAGTACGCCTTGAACCGCTTCTTCTAGCGATACCTCTAGCACTTTATCAACCGCTACGTGGTGGATCCACTTCATCCCTGTCTCTACTCTGCGGATCCCGGGTATGGATGCTCCTTGCTTCGGTTCTACGGCGAATATCTTGACGCTATCACCGTACTTGCTCTTGAAGTAGAATGATATAGCCGATAGATGCCCCGAAGTACCTATTCCACCCACAATGGCATCTGGCGTGAATCCCGCCATTCTTGACTGATAGTCTATCTCTTTCGCGGTATACCTAAAGTGTACGTAGAAGTTGTAGTCGTTCTCGAACTGGTTTAGGTTGACAGCGTTGTCGCGTAGCGCTTCTTCCTTGACCTCGTCGATCACCTCGGTTGTAATAGATGCTTGTTTGCGTACTACGCTGGCCCCCAATGCTTTAAACAAGTAGTCAACGCACTTCTGCGCAGTGCGTGGTAGGTAGAGCTTGGTCTTTATACCGTAGTAGTTGGCTAAGCCGGCTAGAGCTAAGCCTGTATTTGTCGATGTAGCTTCGTATACTACTCTGAGTTTTTCACCGTATTCTTCGAAGGCTTTTACAAGCATGTACCACGCTATTCTATCCTTAACGCTTAGGCTGAATGGATTATACCACTCTAGCTTAGCCCATACAGTTGTGCTCTTGTTTGACAGCGACTTTAGCTTAACGATTGGTGTAGGCCAGTTCCCATAGAGCAGTTTTACCACGTTATCGAAAACTCTCGCTCTACTAGTATTTTCCCTGAACTCCCAGTACGGGTCTAGGAGATCTAGCGGTACTTCTCGCTCGCTCTCATCCCTGGATACAGGGATATACTTTGTACCGAGTACTTTGAGAGCATAGCACACGCTACTATTCCCTATAGCCTCCATCTTATCGTTTACTAGAACAGGCTTTGTCCTCCACTTGGATAGAAGAGGACGAAGCATAGCTAAGGCTTTATTCAACGGCTCTGGCTCGCACTTAACGGTATCTGCCTCAGCTAATTGCATGGCAATCCCTTCTATAACATTGTTATAACGACTACTAATAACCGTTTTGTTAGAAGAGCCTAACAGCAGATAGCATCAGGTTCAAACGCTTTAGGGCTACACTTCGGGGATTCCGGCAAATTTCTCGTAGTAGTCTTCGTAGCCGCAGCGGGGACACTTCACGTACTTACAGTTACCGAACGTTACATATGGACATCCCCCACAGGACATAGCACGCGAATACGATATGTCGAATCTAAAGCCGCACCGCGGACAGCGTAGTAGAGCCACAGCAACCCCCAGCCTAGCCTGCTCCACTCCATAGGTTTAACATAGGCAAGAGAAGCTAATTAAGCTATAGAAAAACTGTTCTTTCCCGGCTAGTCTATGTACCCTAGAGATCGGAGCCTCTCCTTTATCCTCTCTTCATCTTCTGGCGATAGAGATGCCTCAGTTTCTTCTTCCTCCACTATCTGTTCTAGCAGAAAAGTTAAGAACTCGTTGAAGCTGTTAAAACCAGCTTCTCGCCCCCTCTCAACAGCTTTTTCGTAGAGCTCTTTTGGCAACAGTACTTCTACCCTGACCTTATCCTCCGACGCCAAGGCCATACCCCCGCGTATGACTAGTACTAGGCTATTGTCTAGCCTAGACTAAGCTAATTAATGTTGCCTTTAGAGAGAACAGCTACTCTATAAACGGGTTCCCAGCCTCTATAACGGCTCTCGCTACTTCCGGCCTCATCACGTACTCGGGCGGTGTTTTTCCGCGTCTAAGCATATCCCTTATAGCTGTACCGCTTATCCTTATACGGTGTTCTTCCCCGTGGGGACATACTTTCTCGTTCACCATACCGCCGCATTTCTTGCAGTAGAAAGCTTCTCTTATGAACAGCGGAGTTATACCGAGATCCGGGAACTCGTTGAATATAGTCCATGCCTCATAGGGGGCATAGTAATTTCCTACACCTGCATGGTCTCTACCAATAATGATGTGCGTACAGCCGAAGTTCTTCCTCACTATAGCGTGATGTACGGCTTCGCGCGGTCCAGCATAGTGCATGTTCATGAGGAGCCCGGCAAGGACTACTGTGTCTCGGGGATAGTAGTGTTTTATAAGTGCTTCGTAAGCCATGAATATTACCTCGTCGCGGTAGTCTCCAGGCTTCTTCCAACCTATCAATGGGTGGATCAGCAAGCCGTCGGCGAACGTAAGCGCTGCTTTCTGAACGTACTCATGCCCTAAGTGGGGGACATTGCGCGTCTGAAAAGCAACTATACGCTCCCACTTCTTCTCCCTGAAGAGAACACGGGTTTCAATAGGCCATAGCACTCTGTGCTTTACAGGATACTCTATCTCGTTCAAAAGGTCTACTAAGCCTCCTACTAGTAGCTCTTTTCTCTTCATAGTCTTAGCTACTCCTGGATGACGGAGATCAAGGGTTTTATATATGTGTTCAGCGTACTCCCGCTTATCCCATCCGTAGATCTCGTCGATCCTCACAACGGCTACGATGGTTTCACCATGCTTTAGAGCTACGTAGTCTCCCTCCTTAATGCCGCTTATCTCGTCTGGATCGACATCTAGCACCACTGGAATAGTCCAGGGAAGATCGTTTGAAAGCCTCATATCGTGTAGTACGCTTAGATAATCGCTTTGTACCATAAAGCCTTCAAGTGGGCTGAAGACACCATGAGCAATATCTACTACATCAACTGCTCTCTCATAGCTAATACTAAGTACTGGTAGCTCTTCCGCCTCTAAGACCAAGCGATCCCTTTTCTCACCAGTGACTACACGGTTAACTAGCTTACCTCCATGAGGCTTAGGTATCAAGAAGTATCAACCCCTAGCTATATATAGCCTAGTCTACGCAGTTTCTCGAGGATCTTCTCCCTATCCTCATCTGTAAAGGGTTCTTCGTATTTTCTCTCTTCATGAGCAGCAACTATTTCGCGTAGTACGTAAGCTACGTACTGGGATACACTTGTAAAACCTGTTCCCTCGATAAGCTTCTTAATCCTATTATATAGGGTAACGGGTATGGATACCGTTGTATACCTGCCTTCTCTTCTATACTCAGTCACCCTGGGACACCCCGCCGTTAGTTCTACGGTAATGCTTATTAATTATATATAATTAATAAGCATTACCGTAGAACTAACGGCGGGGTGTCCCAGGGTGACTGAGTATAGAAGAGAAGGCAGGTATACAACGGTATCCATACCCGTTACCCTATATAATAGGATTAAGAAGCTTATCGAGGGAACAGGTTTTACAAGTGTATCCCAGTACGTAGCTTACGTACTACGCGAAATAGTTGCTGCTCATGAAGAGAGAAAATACGAAGAACCCTTTACAGATGAGGATAGGGAGAAGATCCTCGAGAAACTGCGTAGACTAGGCTATATATAGCTAGGGGTTGATACTTCTTGATACCTAAGCCTCATGGAGGTAAGCTAGTTAACCGTGTAGTCACTGGTGAGAAAAGGGATCGCTTGGTCTTAGAGGCGGAAGAGCTACCAGTACTTAGTATTAGCTATGAGAGAGCAGTTGATGTAGTAGATATTGCTCATGGTGTCTTCAGCCCACTTGAAGGCTTTATGGTACAAAGCGATTATCTAAGCGTACTACACGATATGAGGCTTTCAAACGATCTTCCCTGGACTATTCCAGTGGTGCTAGATGTCGATCCAGACGAGATAAGCGGCATTAAGGAGGGAGACTACGTAGCTCTAAAGCATGGTGAAACCATCGTAGCCGTTGTGAGGATCGACGAGATCTACGGATGGGATAAGCGGGAGTACGCTGAACACATATATAAAACCCTTGATCTCCGTCATCCAGGAGTAGCTAAGACTATGAAGAGAAAAGAGCTACTAGTAGGAGGCTTAGTAGACCTTTTGAACGAGATAGAGTATCCTGTAAAGCACAGAGTGCTATGGCCTATTGAAACCCGTGTTCTCTTCAGGGAGAAGAAGTGGGAGCGTATAGTTGCTTTTCAGACGCGCAATGTCCCCCACTTAGGGCATGAGTACGTTCAGAAAGCAGCGCTTACGTTCGCCGACGGCTTGCTGATCCACCCATTGATAGGTTGGAAGAAGCCTGGAGACTACCGCGACGAGGTAATATTCATGGCTTACGAAGCACTTATAAAACACTACTATCCCCGAGACACAGTAGTCCTTGCCGGGCTCCTCATGAACATGCACTATGCTGGACCGCGCGAAGCCGTACATCACGCTATAGTGAGGAAGAACTTCGGCTGTACGCACATCATTATTGGTAGAGACCATGCAGGTGTAGGAAATTACTATGCCCCCTATGAGGCATGGACTATATTCAACGAGTTCCCGGATCTCGGTATAACTCCGCTGTTCATAAGAGAAGCTTTCTACTGCAAGAAATGCGGCGGTATGGTGAACGAGAAAGTATGTCCCCACGGGGAAGAACACCGTATAAGGATAAGCGGTACAGCTATAAGGGATATGCTTAGACGCGGAAAAACACCGCCCGAGTACGTGATGAGGCCGGAAGTAGCGAGAGCCGTTATAGAGGCTGGGAACCCGTTTATAGAGTAGCTGTTCTCTCTAAAGGCAACATTAATTAGCTTAGTCTAGGCTAGACAATAGCCTAGTACTAGTCATACGCGGGGGTATGGCCTTGGCGTCGGAGGATAAGGTCAGGGTAGAAGTACTGTTGCCAAAAGAGCTCTACGAAAAAGCTGTTGAGAGGGGGCGAGAAGCTGGTTTTAACAGCTTCAACGAGTTCTTAACTTTTCTGCTAGAACAGATAGTGGAGGAAGAAGAAACTGAGGCATCTCTATCGCCAGAAGATGAAGAGAGGATAAAGGAGAGGCTCCGATCTCTAGGGTACATAGACTAGCCGGGAAAGAACAGTTTTTCTATAGCTTAATTAGCTTCTCTTGCCTATGTTAAACCTATGGAGTGGAGCAGGCTAGGCTGGGGGTTGCTGTGGCTCTACTACGCTGTCCGCGGTGCGGCTTTAGATTCGACATATCGTATTCGCGTGCTATGTCCTGTGGGGGATGTCCATATGTAACGTTCGGTAACTGTAAGTACGTGAAGTGTCCCCGCTGCGGCTACGAAGACTACTACGAGAAATTTGCCGGAATCCCCGAAGTGTAGCCCTAAAGCGTTTGAACCTGATGCTATCTGCTGTTAGGCTCTTCTAACAAAACGGTTATTAGTAGTCGTTATAACAATGTTATAGAAGGGATTGCCATGCAATTAGCTGAGGCAGATACCGTTAAGTGCGAGCCAGAGCCGTTGAATAAAGCCTTAGCTATGCTTCGTCCTCTTCTATCCAAGTGGAGGACAAAGCCTGTTCTAGTAAACGATAAGATGGAGGCTATAGGGAATAGTAGCGTGTGCTATGCTCTCAAAGTACTCGGTACAAAGTATATCCCTGTATCCAGGGATGAGAGCGAGCGAGAAGTACCGCTAGATCTCCTAGACCCGTACTGGGAGTTCAGGGAAAATACTAGTAGAGCGAGAGTTTTCGATAACGTGGTAAAACTGCTCTATGGGAACTGGCCTACACCAATCGTTAAGCTAAAGTCGCTGTCAAACAAGAGCACAACTGTATGGGCTAAGCTAGAGTGGTATAATCCATTCAGCCTAAGCGTTAAGGATAGAATAGCGTGGTACATGCTTGTAAAAGCCTTCGAAGAATACGGTGAAAAACTCAGAGTAGTATACGAAGCTACATCGACAAATACAGGCTTAGCTCTAGCCGGCTTAGCCAACTACTACGGTATAAAGACCAAGCTCTACCTACCACGCACTGCGCAGAAGTGCGTTGACTACTTGTTTAAAGCATTGGGGGCCAGCGTAGTACGCAAACAAGCATCTATTACAACCGAGGTGATCGACGAGGTCAAGGAAGAAGCGCTACGCGACAACGCTGTCAACCTAAACCAGTTCGAGAACGACTACAACTTCTACGTACACTTTAGGTATACCGCGAAAGAGATAGACTATCAGTCAAGAATGGCGGGATTCACGCCAGATGCCATTGTGGGTGGAATAGGTACTTCGGGGCATCTATCGGCTATATCATTCTACTTCAAGAGCAAGTACGGTGATAGCGTCAAGATATTCGCCGTAGAACCGAAGCAAGGAGCATCCATACCCGGGATCCGCAGAGTAGAGACAGGGATGAAGTGGATCCACCACGTAGCGGTTGATAAAGTGCTAGAGGTATCGCTAGAAGAAGCGGTTCAAGGCGTACTACGCGTAGCTGGAGAAGACGGGTTACTGATAGGTTTGAGCGCTGGTGCTGTAGCCTACACTACCCATAAACTAGTATCTGAAGGCGCGATAGAAGGCGACGTAGTAGTGGTGTTCCCAGACCACGGGACGAAGTACATGGAGATGCTTGAAGGAGTGCTAAGCGAGGAGAGCAGAGAGCAGTAGATCTCGATAGTGTACCGCTACTTCCTATGTAGCGCTTTTCAACTGCTTAATCATCCCTACGGCTTCAGCAAAGCATGCATTAAATACATCGGTTGGTATCTCTCTAGGCTCTTCTCCTCTAACCCATACATAGACTGTTCTAGCATAGCTCCACGCAAGCCTTCTAACAACTCTTACGTTCACCACCACATCGGCAAGCCTAGATAGCACTCTATGTATTCGTGCATCTATCCTCGAGGCCACGGCTATTAGGCTCTTACCCAGCTTCTTCGCGTAGTTCACAGTATTATAGTAGGTTGGAACAAAGTCTTCCCCGAGAGCTAACGCGTAGAGATCGGCTGCATGGATCACTATAATACCCGTGTCTTCTCTCTCAACGAGCCTAGCTAAACCAACATACAGCTCTGGCGCTGTGCGTGCGAACGGGTTTGTACTATGGAACGCCGCATATTCCTCCAGAACCTCCTCGGCTACGTCCCCATCTACCCCTAGCTTGCACAGATTTCTCTTTATGTCTTCCCGCATAGAGCTAGGCGAAACTCGGTAGCTAATATAGTGTACTTTAGTGTTGTTAGCTATAGCTAGGAACAAAGCAAGGATTAGAGGCTCTATACCACGTGCTTCGGGCGGATAAGATACATAGACTACTCTACCCCTACCTAAACCGCCTTTTAGCCCGGGTACAGACTCTGCCAGACTCTTGCACGGCAGACTAAGCTCTTCCAGCTCTGCAGGTATATCCGGTATAATCGGTGGAAGATATACCTGTAGACCCCGTCCCTCGACTAGGGTAAACGGGATCTCTGCTAACAGTAGTGCAGAGCTACGTGCTTTCTTAAGCTCTAGCGTTCTAACAACTAGTCCTCTCTCAACCCTGTGCTTGAGCACTATGATCACATCAGCTATGAACTCTATCTTACTAGGCTCTATGCCTTTGCTCCATGGTGGAGTTTCAGCTACTAGTACTGTTAATCCCTTTACGGTACTAGAGAGCTCGTAGAAGAAGTTCTGAAGCCATCCACGCTGGCTCTTCTCGTCTATTACTTCCAGCACTGCGGTTACAGGATCTATTACTAATATCTTAGGCTTATACTCGGATACAAGCCGGATAATCCATTCAGCTAAGTCCGTAATAGAACGCGTTATCGGTAACTTTACGAACTTATAGATGCCTTTTTCCTCAGCTCTCTCTAGATCTACTCCTAGCTTCCTCATCCTACCATATACCTTATCTCTATCTTCCTGTAGCCCTATGTAGAGACACCTATTGCCGTTAACCGCGTTCTTAAAGCATATTATCGAGGCCAGCGTGGTCTTACCGGATCCTGGATGACCCGCTATGACTATAGTTGTCTTCTCCTCCAAAGCCTCTCCATATAACTTGTCTAAATCGGGTACTCCAAAAGAGAACAGCATTGCAAGGCCCCTCGTTTAGCAGAGTGGAGTCCAAAAAGTAGTGTACATCGTATTGGTGCAGACATACTAGGACCTTGCTACTCGGTCAAGCTATCAGAATAATTGATCTAGTATAAAAGCATTATGATTAACACTATAATAAAACGTGTTCACTAGATGGAGTGCTTGATAAGCCGTGAGTACGGATAAGATAAATAAGAGGTAAAGCTTTTAATCGTGGATAATGGCTCATTAAGTAGTATGTGTGAGGGCTTTGGGCCAAGTACTGAGAATGACCTACCACCTCCTGCTCTTAGCATCCCTGTTCTTAGGATTTACGGCTTGGCTCATCGTAAGCGCTACGGATAGCAATACGTCATACTTCTACATGTTCGGTGCAGATGCTTGTCCACACTGTAGAGCTATGAAGGAGTTCCTCATAGAATCCTTCGGTGAACAAAGATTCTTCGCATGCGAGATATACAAGGACCATACTTGTAGCGAGAAGTACAGCGAGCTGGTCCGTCTAGGAGTTCCTGGGTACATCCCAGCGATATTTGTCGTGTACAATGGTACTGTATCAGCTCTAGTTATAGGAGAGTACGAGAACGCTAGCTTCTTCGAGCAGCTAATGAAGACTAACAGCGAGAACAGGATCCCCATATACTTGGTGTCGCCTAGTGGTACTACGCTGGCTGGATACATAGAGCTAGGTAATAAAACCCATAGAGAGTTCATCGAATACTATCTGCGCCGCGGGTGCGAAACGGAGCCCGAGAAGCCGGAACTCGAAGTCTCGATACTAAACGTTATGCCGGCTGCACTAGTGCTAGGACTCCTAGACTCTGTAAACCCCTGCACACTAATGCTATACTTCGCCTTTCTAGCTACGTGTTTAAGCAGTACTAAGAGGCTGTATGGACCCCCTGTACTGTTTATCATGGTAATATATGTAGGCTATCTCGCTCTCGCTATGGGGCTACTAGTAGTTGCAGCGTATATACCGAGGATAGTGTTCATAGCTCTAGCTCTAGCTATAGGTATATACACGATCGTTAGGTCGGGTAGGGAGAGAATGCCTTCTCTAAAGTGCGAGTGGTGCGAGAGGTTAGGGTTCTTGAACAAGCTCATGGGTAATAAGTACTTTGTAGCCTTAGTACTATCCAGCATATCAGTTATATTCCTCCTCCCATGTACCTCCGGCCCCCTCGTACTATTCATAGCTTTCCTCAAAGACTTCCCAGAGTTCATAGCGATCCCGGCTATCATGCTATACAACGTAGTGTTTGTAACGCCCCTAATTCTGCTGTTCGTGCTAGTAGCGGTTATGGGGCGCGAGAAGAGGATAGCTAACTGGCTTAGAAACAACGCTAACGCGATAGAATTCCTAGTAGGAGTAGCTCTCATCATAATAGCCCTTGTTCTCGCTTACTTGGCTTAAGCCCTTCTACAGCTAGTGTTTCCGTGCTCTGCTCCCCGAGTACTAGCTCGAACGCGTAGAGCAGAATAGCTATTGCAGTCCAGGAAAGCGCGCCGAGCGCTCCAAGACCAGCTAGTACTTCTCTAAGCCTAGGCTTTAGAGGGGCCGATGTAGCGGTGAGAGACTACAAAGCGTTTAGGGCTTTTGAAACGATACAGCCAGTAGCGCGGATGACGCGCTATCAACTAGTATCACCATGACGGCGCTTACGGGGTCAGGAGGAGCGTATAGAACGTTATTCCCAAAGTCCCGATTGTGGGGTAATTGTATCCTAGGAAGACGGTTGTCGAGAAGTGCCAGAAGCCCCGCACACCGTAGTAGGAAACGGGGGCTTCCACCGAGTAGATTGTAGGGAAAACACCTCCATACTATCTCTTCACCTAGCGCGCACGAGGCGCTAATAGTTACTGCAGAGACTAGCCTAGTACTAGCTGGATCACCAGTACAGCTGATAACGCGCTATGGGGTATGTGTTGTCTAGATACTTGGAGGGCATTTGCTAGAGCTTTGATATAGAATAACCTGGTTGTCAATACGGATAACACGTAGATACCCATAGAGCAACGTAGAAGACTAGAGGGGCTAGAGAGAAGAACGCTATACCCTGGCCTCCCTCTAAAGCAATCGCGTATAGACCATTTTAGCTCAAGCCTTACGTATCTAAACGCCGCTGCAGAGGCTACTGCTGGGCTATGTATTCTAGCTAGTCCCCACAACAGTTTTACAGAAGTACCCAGTATAGTTCTTCGTACTGTAAACTAGGTACAGTACAACATCTACTACTAGAGCTAAACCATAGGATAACAGGATGAACATATGTAGAGACATAGCTTTGACGCTGGAAAGGCTCGTTCCACAGCTATCAGCAAAGGGTGGGTTCTTCACCTATCAGTCCCCGCTGACTCATCACTAGCTTAGGCCAGGACCAAGTGTTAAGTCGTTGTTGATTATGATAAGTAGAGTAATGAGTGCTTTAAGCGTTACCTATTAATTCCATAGTAGTAGAAGGCTTTGGAACTCTACGATAGTCTACGCTTATTAGCTTTGAGCCTGTTGCCGAGTAGTGCTGATCTAGCTTTGGACTTCAACCTAGGAGTACTGGATCTATCTAGAGAAGTCTGTAAAGCTAGGAAGCCGCGCTGTGAAGTATGCGTTCTAAACAGCATTTGTATGAAGTGCTTCTAGTAGGGGTTCATATAGCTCTAAAGTACCTGGAGACCGCGTATGGCTGGCTGTGCTAGGGATAACTAATAGTGCTTAGTAGGCTCTGGCATAGACCGTATATTCTCTCAATATATACAGTGCTGTCAAGTACTAGTGTCGAAGCCGTATATGTAAGGTAGTCTATTACCCACTGATTAGCTATTCCGAGCAAGAGTATTACGGTTGAAAGAGTCGTAAGCGTTATAGTCACTATTATTGATAAGTGCTCTTTCCCAACGATCTCGGGTTTAGAAACATATACTGTGTGCTCCATTACCCTGATGTACCCATACGCCGATATAACCGAGCCCGCTATAACTACTAGTGCGTATGCTAGGTTATCAGCATCTATAAATGCTTTAAATAGGTAGAACTTGCCGAAGAACCCGCTGGTTGGTGGAACCCCTATCAAGTGTAAGAGAGCGAAAGCGAGTACGCTACCTACTATTGGCTGGGCTCTCCCCGCTCCTTCTAGAGCATATATGTTCCTAGTCCTATACCTTCTCACCATATACCCTATACACAGGAATGCGAGCGCTTTTCCTACAGCATGGTTTAGAATGTGGTATAGCGAGGCGGCTATACCTAGAGCCGTACCCTGGCTTAACCCCATTAAGATGTAGCCATTGTTAAGTATAGTGCTGTACGCTAAGATCCTCTTAACGTCGTCCTCTACCCCGATCATAATCGCTCCATAGAAAACGCTCACTATACCGAGGAAGCCGATAACGGGGAGTAGCGTGGAGAGAAAACCTGCTAATACGCTTTCTGCGAGGACAGTATAGGCTATCCTTGCTAGTACGTAGAACCCCATCGCAGTAGTTAAACCCGACAACACCGCCGACACAGGTACTGGGGCTTCGCTGTGTGCATCCGGTAGCCAGAAGTGGTTTGGAAAGATAGCCGATATGAATAGAGCTGTCCATAGGATCATTGCAATAGCTATTATAACTAGGCTCGTGTCAGCGTAGAGGTTTTTATTGAAAAACCCCATCTGATCGGGGGGAGACCATGCTACGGATAGCTTAGCTCCGAGTACGCCGATATTGACAGCGCCGGTGGCGGTATAGATTAGGAGTACGCCTAGTAGGAGGAAAGTGGTCATAAGGCCTCCAGCCACAGCGTATCTAGCTGCAGCTACTAGCGCTTTAGCCCTGTAGTGGTAGAACGATACGAGGCTATACCCAGTTATACCCACTAGCTCTAGTGAGACAAATAAGTTGAATAGATCAACCGTATAGTATACTGCTAGTAATCCGCTTAAGTGAAGCAGTAGCAGAACATAAAGTAGGGCGGTGTGCTTTACGTGCCTCGAGTACCAGACAGCATATACTGCTACAGCGGTGAAAACAGCGCTAGTTACTGCGGCGTAATAAGCGCTCAGCTCGTCGGCGTAGTAGCAGATCCCTAGTGGAGCACCCCATCCACCGAAGCAGTACCACGCAAAGCCTCCGTAGATAGTCTCGCTTAGTACTACTAGTGTAGACGCCGCGGTTAGGCTAGAGCCAACGAGAAGCACTAAATTATACAGGGTTCTATCCCTTAGCTTTAGAACATAGATCAGTAGTATAAGCGTTGCAGCAGCAACCGGTACTAGAGGAGTAAAGCCTAGTACCTGTGATAATCCATGCAAACTCTTCATTCCTCCAGCTGCTCTATTTCCTCAGACGCTATCTCGAGTTTTAGCAACTCATGTAGATCGGTTGAATTCGCAACCTCGTACATCCTGAGGGTAATTGTAGCTAAGAACACGGTAAACGCTAGGGCTATCACGATCGCCGTTAAGACAAATGCTTGGACAACGGGGTCGACTCCTCTACCAGCTCCGTAGCCGGAGGCGTAGAGTGGTGGGTGGGGAGACGTAGCTGTAAACCCCATGTAGACAGCTAAAAGGCATACGGTGTCGCTTAGAATCCCTAGTGAGATGATCTTCTTCACCATACTGGGCTTCTTAACGATGCCGTAGACCGCTATAGCTATGTTAACGATCATCGACACAGCTATGATGTTTAACGCTATGAGCGTGTTCAAATAACCCTCTCCCTATACCCTCCTATGATCACGACTAGTAGTAGTACTATGAGGCCGCACGCGATAACAATGTACTCTATTAAGTCGTACACTAGGATCGACCCCGATACCCAGTGCTCTCCATCCCAGAATAGGAATCCGTGGAGAGAGCCGGGCTTTGCTTGGTTCTGCAGAATATAGCCTGGAGCCCTGGTGAAGAAGCCTACTATAGCCCACTTACTGGACGCGATGAGGAGTAGGAGAGTAGCTAAGCCGAGTAGGCACAGTATTAGCTCGTGCTTTATAAACCTACCTACTAGAGACTTTAGAGAGTATATCGTGGTAGCCGCTATAACGACTGCTGCTAGAAGAGCTCCTCCCTGGAACCCCCCACCCGGCGTTATATGGCCTCTTGCTACTAGTGAAGCGCTTACAGCGGTAGCCATCACGATCTGGATCTTAGCCGTGCTCTGGAGGATAACAGATAGTCTGTGCCTACTGAGCTCGGCTTCACCTAGGTACTCGTGGTATAGGTTTAGAGCAAATATTGTGGCCGCTATGAACACTATGGTTTCGTATAGAGTGTCTAATCCCCTAAAGTCCCATACAACAGCTGATACATATGCTGGAGCAAACGCTGAATAGGGATTATCCGGGTTATAGGCTAGCTCTTCAACCAGTTCTTTGAGTAAGCGCTTACTAGCTGTAAGCGGTATAGCTAGCTCCCCCATTAACCCTAACAAGGCCGAGAGAGCAGTAATACCGGCTACTATTAGCAGAGCTATGCCTAGCTCTCTACGTCTAGACCTCAATAATACCACCTAGGCGGGTTTGAGACCAGCTAGCTCAGCAGATAGACCGCTAGCAGAGCTAGTAGGGTTAGTATCGATACAGCTAGGGATAACGTGTAGTAGTCTTCGTATAGCTCGATATATCTCGTTACTCTAACCTTAGCCTTACTGTAGTAAATTATCGCGGGCCGTATAAATAGCTTCTCTACACTGCCTAGAATAGCGTGGGTGCGTGCTTCAAACCCTCTCCAGAACAGTAAGCCTAGGATAACAGCTATAGGAGTAGCTAGTAGGGATACACCCACTATTAGGATCTCTTCGAGTAGAGTCAGGGGAGGTAAACTAGGCAGTTCTCTGACAATGACTACGAAGGGATAAAAGGATACATATTGCTCTATTCCAGTCTCAACAGTGTAGAACGATGTTAAGCTATTTATGAACGGTATGAGTAGTGCAGGGTTTAAGCATATAACGTTGATTACTAGGGGGAGGGCGGCCGATAGGGCGATCCACTGAGGGATCCTTCTCTCCCCCATGCCCCCTTCCCGGTTATTGCTAGAGAACCGCGTAAATACGGGGTACATGAACTTAGCTGTATACATTGATGTAAGTAGTGTTGAGAACAGAGCGATCGATACGTCTGCTATATACGTTAACTGTACTCTTAGAAGAGCTGTATGTATCATAGTCTTAGCCAGGAATCCCAGGCTCGGCGGAAGCCCTATGAGCATTAGACAAGCTATAGGTAGTAGCGCTTTAATAGGCCTGTATTTCTCTAATCCTCTACCAAGCAGATTTATTCTCCGCGTACCACTTGCTTCCTCTACTATTCCTGAGAAGAGGAATAGCGTAGACTTAGCTACGCTGTGGCTAACCATGTAGAGCATTGCTGAGCTTAACCCTATAGCCCCGGCTAGAATAGCTTCATAGCTACCATAGTGTATAGCAGTAGCTAGCGCTAAAGCCATGTATCCATTACTAGCTACAGTGCTCCACGCGAGTAGCCTCTTCTGATCGGTTTGAGCTAGAGCTGAAAGCCCTCCATATATAATGCTTGCAAGCCCTGTGAAGAGGAGTGTGTAGTACAGGATGTAGCTATAGCTTTTAGCCAGGGGCATGAATAGGAGCAGTCCGTAGAATCCTACGTTAACGATGTATCCGCTGAGCAGTGCTGAAACAGGAGCTGGTGCTTCGGAGTGTACGGGGGGTAGCCATCCGTGGAACGGGAACAGGCCAGCTTTTACGAGAAAGCCTATGAGCATTAGTGCTAATCCCAACCCAGGGGCTACAACTATATAACCGTTAGTAGCGAGTATGCTCTCGATATCGGTGTATCCTGTTAAGCTTATGAGCGTAGCTATGCCGATCAACACGAACGTACTAGCAGCTAGATCTACCATCAGGTATATTCTACCAGCTACCCTCGAGTGATGTCTCTGCACATCCGATGCTATCAGCATACTCGCTACTAGCGTAGAGGCTTCTAGGAGTACTATGAACCCTATGAGGCTAGATACTTGAACTATTAGTAGCTGGATACCCAGTAGTAGAAGCAATGTAAACCAGTAGTGCGATCTACTGATGGTATGGGAATCCAGCTCTACGTACCAGGCGCTATAGAATACAACCGCTATCCCTACTAGGGATAACGTCAAGATAAACACGATGTTCAGAGAACCCCATAAGAGCGTAATGGTGAGCCCAGGGAAGACCTCGTAGTATACATACTCGTATAGAGGATTACTCCGTAGGAAAAGAGCAGACGCCGATGCTGAGAGCGATACTAGAAGAAGAGAAGCGGCTACGTAGGGTATAGCTCTCTGCATTCTCCGAGCTACAAGAGCTACGAATCCCAGGGAGATAGTCAGTAGAGCTACATAGAATACTAGAAGGCTCCGCATACTCTACTCCACGGTACACAGCAATTTTAAAGTTTAGGGTTCACCTCTTTATATGCTTGTATGATTTTATATGGATGGTCATTGGTTCATCTTTGGGAGACCCGCTCTTCGGTCGGGTTTCATCCGTCATTGAGCGGGTGCCCCCAGACCCTGGGCTGGGGGCTAGATGTTTAAGCGCCTTAAGGTAGATATTCATTGCTCCAATAGTATCTCTATCTGTCATGAACCCGCATCTAGGACACGTTGCTAGTCTACGGTTATAGACTAGTTTCGCTTCACACCTTGGACACATTGCTGAGGTATCTTTAGAATTAACGAATACTATTGGTACATTGTACTCTATAGCCTTAGTCATAATTGCTAGTTGTAGCTTACGGTAAGCGAATCTCGACAGCTTATCAGCTAGACTAGAAGATTTCTGCGAAGAGTTAAACCATAGCCTCTCAAGGTCTTCAAGAACGATAGTACTTCTAGTTCTTTTAGCTTTAATGACTATGTACTTAGCGAACTTCCTACACCAATCGACAACAATGTTTCTTGAGCGTCTATGCAGATTCCTTATAATCCCTAGCCATTTATCGTTACGTCTCCAAGCATAGCTATGTCTCTTCTGCACCTCTTCAGCAAGGTGTTTAAGATATAGTGCTTCAGTAAATCTAGTACTTACTCTTCTTACCTTCCTGCCATTATATACAGCTATCTTCTTGAGATTAACGTCGAGAGAAATCAGTCTTCTCGCCCCATATGGTTTATATACCCATCTGAAAGGTATGCTTATCCATATTCTTCCCTGTTTATCAATGCTTACTATGACCTCGTACCATTTGCGACAAATGAACTTCTTCACATAGTCTCTACGATGTAGTAGTTTTATCTTGAACTCTTTATTCCTAAGCTTTACTACGACTAGCTGGTTTTCTAAATCTACCTTAGCATCGTATTTGTCTACCCTAGCCGATAGTTTTCTTAAGATTGGTTTCTTCCCATTGTTTTCCCTAGCTGATTTAGCTAGTGCTCTAGCGTACTTGTATATTTGTTTGCATTGATGGGCTCTAAAACCCTGCTCACGGAGTATTTTGTAAAACATCTGGTGTAGTTGGTTAATGCTTGGTATCTTATCTAGCTCCCATAGGGCATCTATAACGTGTTGTATTGCTTTCATAGTTAAGTATAGTTCCTCTCTTAGCTCTTCGGGAGAGCCTTCAACAAGAACTCCTTGAGATTTTAGGGTTACCATATACTCTCCTCGGGGAACCACCCAAATTTCATGGGTGGTCTTCTCCCTCATCGGAGTTTTCGCCTCATATATATTCTTTCTGGAGTCAGTTTTTCGCTATGTTATAGTATTGGTGGGAGTATGAGTATAGTCTACGTGTTTGAAGCCAAGATAATAAGCTATGGACGTGGAAGATACATCATATACCCACCCAAACAATATCAAGAAAAACTAAGGAAACACCACGGAAAGAAAATCAAAGTCATAGCAATAATCGAAGAAGACGCCTCATGAAGAACATATAAAAACATGTACAATCATATAAACTTTGCTACGGCTAGAGGCTGGTGGCATAGCTCTATACTTCCGTAGGGTTTTTGGCTACGTATTCTAGTGTAAGAGCCCTTCTCTCCTCAGTATGCTCCTAGCCGCTATAACTCCTGTAGCGGCTGCTACGTTTATTCCACGGGAAAGACCTGCTCCATCGCCTGCTACAAATATGTTTTCCAGCGTTGTCTCAAGCTCTTTACTGGTGACCGCTCTCACGCTGTAGAACTTTATCTCTGGAGCATATAGTAGTGTCTGGTTGGAGGCTACGCCTGGCATAATAGTGTCTAGTCTATGCATAGCTTCGATTAGATTAGCTACGACTCTATATGGTAGAGCCATGCCTATATCGCCTGGTGTAACGTTTTTGAGCGTTGGCTCGATCGTGCTCCTATCTATTCTATCCCAGGTACTCCTCCTACCCGCTTCTAGGTCCCCGAATCTCTGTATAAGCGGTTTCCCTCCTCCAAGCCTTGTGGCTAGGCCAGCTATATACCTACCATAGGCTATAGTATCCTCTAGGGGATCTGTTAGCTTGATCGTTACGAGTAGGGCGAAGTTCGTATTCTTAGACTTAATCTCTGCATATGATTCACCGTTAACAGCTACTACCCCGTTTTCGTATCTTTCCTCGAGCACGAAGCCATAGGGATTTGCACAGAACGTTCTAACCTTGTCGTCGTAAACCTTAGTGTACATGATGAACTTTGGATCCCTGATCACGCTGGTTATAGGCTCAGCGATATATGCGGGGATCTCGACTCTTACCCCTATATCGAGGGGTCCTGGCTCTACCTCTATGCCTCTACGTGCAGCTAGGTCGGCGAACCAGGATGCACCGCTTCTACCTGGAGCTAGCACTACATACCTAGTACTCAGTATCCCTTGATCCGTTTTAACCCTTACAGTTCTCCCACTACGCTCTAGATCGAGCGCTCTCGTTCTGAGGTAGAACCTAACGCCTCTCTCCTCGATCCGCTTGGCAATACTCTCTACTACACGTGGAGTATTCTCGCTACCTATGTGTCTCTGCGGAGTCGGTATGAACTTAGCGCCAGCTTTTGCCGCCAGCCTCTCGAGCTCGCTTGTTCTATCGCTTGGAGGCATGTAGAGTCTATCGCACGGTGCCCCGTGTTCAACGAATATCTTGTCAACATAGCCTATCAGCTCTTCCGCCTCTCTCCAGCTTCCTACGAGCTTGTGGAGCTCTCCTCCAACATCTGGTCTCAAGTTTATTGTTCCGCTACTGAGAGCTCCTGCCCCACCTACTCCATGTAGGATATGGCATGGTTTACAGCCTACGCATTTCTGTACGGCATCGTAACTAGTCCTCTGGGATCCTGTTAACGGACACCTCCTCTCGCTAGCTCTAGCCCCTCTTTCGACAACGGCTATTCTCAGCCTACCTCTGCTCTTCTCGGCTAGCTCGTATGCTGCAAAGAGGCCTGCGGGACCAGCACCAATCACTACTACATCGTACTCCAACCCCTTACCACCTACAACAATCCATAGTCTCTTCTACGGTCAATCATGTGCTCTGAGTCCTCGCCTGTGCTCACGAGTGTTACTGGTATACCTAGCTTGTCCTCTAGCTCTTCGATCCACTTCCTAGCCTCTTTAGGGAGCTTATTCCACTCCTTTACGCCGCGCGCTTCGGGAAACAGAATGTCGATCTTCGTCAGCGCTGCCTGTGTAGCACTGTTGAGTACTATAGCTCTCCTAGCTAAGTCTACGCTGAAAGGCGCTACCCGCCTTAACCTCCCAGTAACACTTGCTCTCTCAACCATGCCCTTCTTCTCGGCTTCATCGACAGGTATTTCTCCTGGTAGAGGCCCTTTACCAACACGGGTTATATAGGACTTGAACACTACTATTACCTCATCCACTCTCTTAGGCCCAACCCCTATCTCGGATATAAAAGCCGACGCAGTAGTATCGCGGCTAGTCACATAGGGATAAGTACCGTGGTACAAGCTTAGGAAAGTACCTTGCGTCCCCTCAACTAGGACTTTCTGCCCCTTATCTAGTGCTTCATTAACTATATTGGGTGCGTCGCCCAGCATATCCTTCAACACAGGATAGTCTTCAGCCAGCTTTAGTCTACGTAGAACACGGTCTGCCATAGCCGCTCCAACTCCTTGAAGCGTAGAACCTATAACTCCCGAGAGGTGTTGGCTTCTTCTCTCCATATTTACGTGCTCCTCGCTTATGATCCCCGTCCTATAGTCTACTACGACTCTACCGCGAGCATTAGTTTCATCTATTTCTTTAAACAGTACGTCCAACCTGGTGAGAGCACCGGGAGGTATAAGGAGCCTAGCTCTCTCGTATAGAAATGCTGAGGACAGTGTTCTCAGCTTCCATATCCTACCCCGGTAAACTACTGTATGTCCCGCGTTAACCGCTCCACACCTAATAGCTATATCTGGTCTATCTACTAATCCTAGGTAGGATGCCACCTTCCCCTTTCCTTCATCACCGAAGAATCCTCCAACAATCACCACAAGCATATGATCACCTCTTTCCAAGGACGTTTTCAGCATAGGATAGCGCTCTATCTATAAGCTCTCTATAGCTACCTAGGTAGTTTTCATAGTTAAAGCACTCGTATGCATCGCTGCTATCCAGCTTTGACGAGAGATCGCTCTCTCTAAACACCTCTAGGAAATCCCTTCTCTCATCTAAAGATCTACGGACTAGTAAAGAGAGAGCTCTATGTGCTTCGTGTCTAGGCATACCGCTTTTCAGAACAAGTTTCACCATTAAGCACTCCGAAGCTATTACTCCTCTTAACAGCTCTAGGTTCCTCTTGATAGCCTCTCTATTAATCCTAATTGATCCGAGGACTTTCTCCGTATCTATCAGCATCTGATCAGCTACTAGTAGAGTGTGTGGTAGTAGTAGTCTCTCACAGCTACTATTACTCAGGTCTCTTTCGTGCATGGTAACTATATTCTCTAGAGCTGATACCGCTAAACCGCGTAGGATTCTGGAGAGCCCCGAGATCCTCTCAGCTACTACCGGGTTGTTCTTGTGCGGCATAGTACTGCTCCCGATCATCTTCGGGGCGATAACTACTTCTCCTATCTCCGGTCTAGCTAGCTCCCTGATCTCTAGGGCTAGCCTGTCTAGCTGACTAGCGAGGATGGAGAGATTAGCTACGAGCTCTGCATAGCCGTCGCGCGGAGCGATCTGAGTCGTGATAGAGTGTGGTTCCAAACCGAGCTCTCTACATGCAGTTCTCTGTACAATTAATCCCTTTTCTCCCCAAGCAGCCATAGTGCCTACGGCGCCGGAAATCTTGCACCTAACCAGCCTCTTCCTAGCTTCTACGATACGCTCGTAGCTTCTAGCGAGTTCATATACATAGTTCGCGAACTTGAATCCCAGGGTTATTGGTAGAGCGTGCTGTCCATGAGTTCTCCCAATACACACGAGGTCTCGGTACTCTCTAGCTAAAGAGGCTATCTTCGCGATCACCTTGGCTAGCCTATCCAGTAAGAGGTCTAGTGCTTCGCGGAGTACTAAAGCCCAGGCAGTATCGATGACATCGTTGCTCGTAACGCCTAAGTGGACGTAGCGCCCGCAAATACCGCTGTGCTCTGCAAGGAGAATAGCTAGAGACGCTGTATCGTGTCCCGTTTCCCTCTCCATCCTGTCTACGTCTTCAACTGCTACTCGAGCCCCGGCTTTCTCCACTTCCTCGCTACAGCCTCTAGGCGCAAACCCGGCTTCCTCTAAACTCCGCATAACTGCTTTCTCCACATATACCATCTTGTTTAGAAGGTTCTCTCTAGACAAGAGGTTCCGCATCTCCCCTGAACCGTACCTGTAGCTTAGTGGGCATACAGAAGCCAATAGTTCTCCCCACGACTTACTAGGCGGTACTACCCGTATAAACAGACGAGCGGATCAAGCCGTTTAGTGCAGGGCTTTTAGTAGAACTAAGCGGTCTCCGCGTTTAAGCATGGTATCCGGTCCTGGGAGGAATACGCTGTGCTCACCTCTTACTAGCAGTAGCGCTTTATACTTTTCTTTCGTCTTCCCACCAAGCATAAGCTCGAGCTCCTCAACAGTAATACCTTCTTCTCTATCACTTACAACATGCTCTACTAGGTCTGCGTAGCCTCTCGCAGTCGATACCTCGGTTAAGAAGTTCACTACAAGGGGTTCGAACACCGATGAAGCCGCGAGCCTGCCGAGCATCCTACTAGATAGAATATAGTCTACTCTAAGCTCGTGCAGAAGCTCTCTTGTTTCCTCCGATGACACTATAGCGGTTATACGTGCTTTTTTGTTAAGCTTCCTCACGAGAAGGGAGAGGTGTAGAGCCTTGTCGTCGTCTTCAAGACAGAGTATTACGTGTTTAGCGTGTTCTACACCAGCTCTCTTCAGAGTGTCCTCGCTGTAATCCCCTACGACGTAGTCTACTGGTAGCGGGTTCTTAGGCATTTCGCCTTTAACCCATCCAGTAACTGTTTCCAGCCTGTTCTTAACTAGCTCATCAACTACCTCGGCGCAAGAACCACTATCACCAATTACCAGTATCTGTTTCTTCATCTTACCAAGCCCCATCAGGTTCTTCAACATATTAGATAGGAATGCATCGGCTATAACGGATATCGTTAAGGTATATACCACTATACCCATTACAGCAGCTACAGATGCTACAGCGTATCCCAGCTCTGTTCTAGGAGTAACGTCTCCATAGCCTATAGTAGACATAGTTATCAGCGCCCAGTACATCGATAGATAGAAATCTACATCAGCGCGTCCACCTATAACGCTCTCCACATAGTAGAACAGGGATGCGTTGAAAAACAGAGTTGTTACAAAGAATATTACTACTATCAGGACCTTCTTCTTGGAAAGCCTCATCAGCATTTTCCTAATCTTGTAAAAGACTACGACAACCGACAACAGCTACACCACCAAGTAATTGGCACAGCTATACCTTATCCTAATAGGTATTGCGTGTTGTATTTATTCTTGAGGGCTCTTGCCTCATCTAGAGCGGCTAAAATAAGCTACTAACCCGGTAGAGCTGTTTGGTAGCTCTACAGCGAAGGCTGGTCAGCAAGTAGTGTTGAATAGTACTAGTTTTATATGGCATCTTGCGTAGATCCGTATAGGGGCGGGCCCTAGATACCATCTAACGTGGAGGCTTGGTAGAAAAAACACTGCGGGTTTAGAGCATATGGCTTCAAGCCTATACACACTAGTCTACTTAACGCTTATGGTCTCGCCCTCGGGTGCTCTGAGCCCACGTCCTCTAACTATAGCGACTATAGCGATCGGCTCAAAGCAGGGGTTTAAAGGAGGCCTCCTAGTAGCTCTTGGGCACATGCTCGTAGAGCTACCTTACATAGCAGTACTATTTTATTTTATGTCTCAAGTAGAAGCTGTACTCACCGGGGTTTTCGGCGATCTCCTAGTAGCTAGCGGATCACTTGTACTATTCTACTTCGCAGTACTGCTGGTTAGAGACTCCTTGAGAGGATCCTGGCTAGAAGGTAGTGCTAGTAGTAACAGTTCTCTACTCAGAAACCCCGTAGTAGTCGGCATAGCTTTTACCGGTCTAAACATATGCTTCCTGCTATGGTGGCTGAGCATAGGCTTCACCCTTATATCGCTACTAGCTGGAACAGGGATTCTTGGAATCCTAGTCATGTACTCCAGCCATGTATGGATGGATTTCCTGTGGCTAGGTTTTGTAGCTGGCTTGGCTAGGAAAGGGCTGAGAGTGATGAGTAGCAAGAGGTACAAAGCGCTACTGCTTATTCTTGCTTCTCTCCTATTCCTATTCGGTACAAACTCTCTACTCAATAGGTTCCTGAAAGTATCTATTATCCCTTAGCAAGTTATGAAGTACTTACATCCTAGGGATCTATCACTAGTATAAAGCTATAGTAGTCGTGCCCTATCCTCCAGTCTTTGGGAGGGTCGATAGCCATTATAGGGTCTACTATAACCCATACAGCCTGCTCGTTATCCTCGGCTTTTATATATGGATACCTAATACCCCTATAGCCTAGAACCTGTGATATAGACTCTAGTAATAGCTCTAAGCTACTGATATCGCGCTCTAGGTAGACTAGGGTAGCAGCGTGTTCAGCGTATTCGTCGCCATCTGTATCGACTAGTCCTACAGCAGCCTTTAGCCCTACGCTACGGTAGAGAGTAGCTAGCAGTACAGCGTAGTCTTCGCAGTCCCCAGCACCTACTTCTATTACCTCTGTAGGCGATGACACATACTCTAGCCCCCATGGATCGCTGAGATACTTTATGTTCGCGTTAACCCAGCTACTTATAGCATGTACCTTGAAGACATCATTATTCATAAAGGACTGGGGGAAGCGAACGCTAATTGAAACTATTACGCTCTTAGTCTCGTTAGAGTACGTGTTATCTAGGTATAGTCTGTGGTGTTCTCTCCACGTAGCTCCCGATAGCGTGTAGCTGAACTCTGCATCAGCTACTCTACCGAGGTTCCTAACAGTGCTCCACTTCGCGTTCTTCAATAGAACCACTACATCGCAGGATTCTTTCTGGCATGTTTTTAGCACCTTTACCCTGATCTCGTAGACGAGGCTTGGGTAAACCTCGAATGTAACTATGCTCCAAGAGCCCGGGTAGACCTTCACTACATCCCACAGAATAGTCCTATTAGTAGCTAGGTACTTCTCCAAGATCTCGACCGCTCTTCTACGTATATCGGGTTCTACCGCGGCTATATAGCTACGTATAGTCCCGGCTATATCTCCCCCGTCCACCCTGTTCTCTGTAAAGCGCTGAGTACTCTCTACGAGCTGTTTTGCGACGAAAAAACTGGCTAGTGCTACGGCTACTGCTGAGATAAGGATAAGTACTACCAGCTCTCTCAAGCCTATACATATGCAAGCCGATCTAGAAGTAGAAATCATAACAACCACTTACAGAGTCTACTAATAGCTATGTCTAGAACCGCCCAAATACCTTGCTCCGCTCTCTAATTTGCTTCTAGTGTTTAACGGTATCCTCTGTATGTTTACGTCATCGCGGATTTACCTGAACATACTCCGCTTAATTTTTACGTAGTCTACTAGCTTCCTATCACTGAGTAGAGCTAGTACTACTTCTCTGAGCCCGGCGAGCGAGACAAGGTAGTCCTCTACGCCTTCAGTGCTTGCTAGAGAACTCCTTGTCCTTTTCTCAACATATACGTATCCCTTGTTCTTCAGCTCGTTAACGGCTTTTACTATATCACTGTATTCTGGAATATCTTCTCTCAGCGTAGTATTCATCCCCTTGATCTCAACGTAGATCTCGGATAGCCATAGCCTGTGATATAGCCCTAATACCCTGAGGACATCGCCCATTGTTCTCTCAAATCCTTTCTCTGCGGCTAGGATATTGTATATTTCCACTAGATTCATCCCCTATAGTATATTTTGCATTATACAGCTATAAACTAGCCGCTCGAGCCTTTCGGGATCGTTGCAGCATACCCAGCTACCTCTCCCTACCTCTGTGATGGTAGTAGGGTATTTGCGGCCTAGGTAGATATTCGACGCCTGGTCTCTGCTGTATTGCCTGGGGATAGAGCTCCATTAACTCGTAGATTTCTGGCGGTACATCTGTCGATACTGGAAGACCCATAGCCTTGGCTTCCTCAGCTGTTATTGGGTAGTCGTGTGTATAGTAGCCTTCGGTCAACTTCCTAGCTATTTCTCTCGCTTTATCTTCTCCGAGCCTGTCTTTTAATAAATACACTATTATCTCCTGGATTTCGCTGAGAGCTTTCTCGGCTACATCAGCGTATATCAGCGTTGTATCGCTTGCCTTATTTCCCTTGGTTCTAGCTATCTTGATTAGAGAGGGCGCTGGAAACACTCCCTTGGGGGTCTGTAGCTGGGGATCTAGAGGTCCTAGGACAGCGTCTGGATCCATTATTATCTTATCGGCTGCGAGTGCTACAAGGGTGCCTCCGCTCATAGCGTAGTGGGGGATTATAACTATCTTCTCGCCTTTATGCTTCTTTAGAGCCATAGCTATCTGGGAAGCAGCTAGCACTAGTCCTCCAGGGGTATGTAGGATCAGAGCTATAGGTTGTTCTGGCGGTGTACTCCTTATAGCTCTCAGTATAGCTTCTGAATCCTCTATGTCTATGTACCTGTAGACCGGTATGCCGAAGAACCCTATCCTCTCCTGGCGGTGTATCATCGTTATAACGCGCCAGCCGTACTTTCTCTCAATGCTCTGTATGATGTGTAGCCTTGCGTGCTGTAAACTCCTCATCCGGAGCTGTGGATGTATCAGAGCATATAACAGGACTATCCAGAAGAGGAAACCGATAATATCTATACCTAACCAGCCAGTGTCAACCAACTCTACGCTACACCTTAATGAAGTGTATAGTACGGCTTTGATATTAAGTCTTAGCCGCGATTAGGTCTTTAGGAAACAGGGCCTAGAACAAAACTTAATAGTTTATAAACACGGCATTTTATAGTTGTAGACGGCTTTATACGGACTAGAGAATGGGTGTTACTTTGGGCAGGGAACTCGGCGATGTCGACAAGTTCTTGAACAACCTATGGGAGCCCCGCGACGAGGTAAACGATCTCCTAAGAGAAGCCTATAACCAGCTGTCAAGACAGCTCGACAACATACTCCTAGAGATTTCGCGCGAACTACGCCTTAGCGAGGAGAATGTGAGCGAGCTAAGGTCTAAGATCCTCTGGGAGGTAAGCCAAGTAATTGACCAGATAATAGGCGATCTCAGGAGAGCCTTAGGTGGGCTACGTTGAAATCTGGGTATAGACCGGTAGCGATCGAGGAACTACTAGTAGCTGGAGAGAAGATCCTGTATAGAGCTCGGGTAGACGAGCTCAAAGCATACGAGGGCTTGAGTATAATACCCTTAGTAAGCGGTAGTGATCCTTACTTCTTCCTTAAGAATCTCGAGGTTGTTCTAACTAATAAGCGCTTAGTCTTTTTCCAGTCAACCGCAGATGGTGCCACGCTTCTACGAGAATTCAGTAAGGAAAGAGGGAAAGCTGTAGTAGCTTCACGTATAGGTCATTTAGTGCAGTACTTCTACCTACCCCTAAGCGATGTAGCTAGAATGGGTATTAGGTCCTTCCGTGGGATAGAAAAGATGTTCTACTTATCTCATCTTAGGAAGCTGAGCTATCCGCTTCTCTCGCTAGGAGTAGTGCTAGCTGCTCTAGGAGCTTCCCTATTGCTCCTAGTATTCACGCCTATCTACTCCATGTTAATTGAGCATCTGCTCGCACAAAGCTACGCTATAGCTATAGGATCCGCTCTCTTAGCTTTAGGAGTAATAGTAGGAGTTCTCAGTAGGAGACGCTATATGACGGTCGAGAGATCGGAGAGTAGAGAGGTAGATTCAGTAGCACTAGCTATCACTACTTATCCACCGCTAAAACAGGGGTTCTCATCCAATGATGGAGCCTCTAGAGAAAGCTATGAGGAAGAGTCTGGTACCACGCGCGGAGTCCCCATAACTATGGTTTTAGAATCCTATGGGGATAGGGCTAAGGAACTGCTAGAGCTAGCTATAGCGTTGAATAAAGCGGCTAAGCCTTAGCCACCTATACGCTGCTATGACCAGCTTCAACCAGCGTTCCCTCCTCGTATGTGTTGCGGGAAGCATATTGCACCAATACTGTTTTAAGAGCTATAGCTGATACACGTGTTTAACGGAATAGGCTTCGCGCTAAAGTGCTTTCTCGAAAACCTCCAGTCCACGGTTCGAGCCGGTGGCATGTAGTATGGCTAGACAAGGCTTAAGTACTAGTACTGGTCTCCACAGGCTTGTCCTCGTTCTACTACTCGTGGTTACAGCTATTGCGCTACACGTAGTGAGAGTACCGTTTCCACTGCTACCCATACTCTTGTTCGACTTAGCCGGGGTTCCACTAGTTGTTGCCAGTCTAGTCTCTCTACGTGCTACAACTCTGATGGGTCTTCCTCTCTTCTACTTAGGTGTGCTGGCTCTAGGTTCGCTTGAGCCTATAGGTCCTTTTATGAAGGCTTTCGCAGAGTTCTCCACATACTTACCAGTAGCACTAATGCATGAAAAATTCGTATCTAAGTGGGGTTATTCGCTGAAAACAAAGATGTTCCTAGTAGTACTAGCTACTGCGTCGAGAGTTGTATTCATGGCTTTACTCAACATAGCTTTTACACCACTCTACCTAATGTACTTCCTAGGGTTAGCGACAAATTACTGGGAGGGACTGTTAATGGTTCTCCAGATACTGCACCTTATATCACTATTCAACGTTATAGCGGCTGTATACACGGTTCTATTGGCGTTCCCCGTTATAAGTATCCTTAAGAAGCTCAGAACAATACCTATCTGAGGATATTGTGAGCAATGACTAGGCCTAGGAATACGAGCAGTAGGGAAGTACTTAGAGTAGAGAACCTATGGTTCCGCTACCCCAATAGCGAGTGGGTGCTTAGAGGAGTGAACCTTGTAGTGAATAGGGGGGAAATAATACTCGTAGTAGGCGATACCGGTTCCGGTAAAACCTCTCTTGTAAGAGCACTATCAGGAATTGGCGTAAAGGTTTATGGAGGAGAAGTACGTGGTAAAGTGTCAATACTCGGTGCATTCTCCGGAGAAGTATCTATGGAGGAAGCAGCTAGTCACGTAAAGGTGGTAAACCAGAACCCGTATACACACTTTGTGTACCCCAGGCTAGGCGTGGATCTCCTCTTGTACGCGGAAGAAGCATATGGAGATAGGGAGAAAGCTATTAGGGAAGTAGAGGGCTGGGCCGCCGCAACTGGTGCATGGGATATTCTTAGAAAAACTATTTTTGAAGCCTCTGGAGGAGAGCTGAGGAGAACGGCTATAGCTAAGGCATCGATCACCCATCCCTCCATCATCCTCCTCGATGAGCCACTAATGTGGTTAGACGATGATAGTACTGTAAAGCTGAGAGAGCTCCTAGTAGAGCTTAAGTCTAAGGGGGTCTCGATACTAGTTTTTGAGCATAGATTTCTCCCGATCCTAGACCTAGCGGATAGGGTCTACGAGCTACGAAACGGAGTATTGGTTC
>Ga0180301_10000161_pt1 | contig 49524 bp, 47 predicted proteins | sample GuaBasSediGuay16_FD_121797 | JGI IMG/M metagenome (GOLD analysis project Ga0180301, IMG submission 121797) | Subseafloor sediment microbial communities from Guaymas Basin, Gulf of California, Mexico - Guay16, Core 4569-2, 12-15 cm | ecosystem: Environmental > Aquatic > Marine > Hydrothermal... | reverse complement strand
TATATTTATGTATAAACATAGATGTTGTCAATAATATATCAAAGTCGCCATTACTAATTCTTTGTAAATATTCTTCCCTAACTTTTCTAGATATTCTTGAATGAAAAGCTATTATCTTAGGATTAATACTTGCTCTTTCACTAAGTTTTAATAATTTCTCATATGCCTGGTTAAGTAGTGGTGCTGTTGGAAATACAAGATATATCTTGCCTTTACCTTTTCTATAGAGATAAAGCGCAGTCACCAATCCAAACATAGTCTTACCCATACCTGTTGGAGCAATTATTGAGAAACTCTTCCCCTTAAGTACACGGCGAGCCCATGTACGCTGTGCACTCCAGAATCTATATCCTCCTGTTGCATCACTAAAGAATGCTTCTAATTCCCTAACCTCATCTTCAATATGGAGCACTCTTTTTAAATTCTTGATCTCACGTACGCTACTTGCATAAGTCTTTAGTAGCTGATAGTAATCAGTTATATTTATCTTGGATATAATCTTCTCAAAATCCTTAGTAGGTAGACACTTCTCACAAGGTGCTTTATAGACAAGCCTATAATCACTTATTTTGCCATAGCAGTTAGGACATGAGTGTCTATAGTAGCCTCTAAGCTTAAAATATTCCATTTTATTCATCCACTAACATATGATTCCTTCATGTATATTCTAGAGAGATAAGAAGTGATATATAATGTTATTTCTAAAAAGTATCAAATACATAGTACTAAATGACTTTTAATATATTAACTTAGGTGTTTAACTATAATGATTGTTTCTATGTCTTAAACTTTACAACTCTATCTGGATATACTATGATGCCTTTATCGGTTATTTCAAATGGATGTCTTCTCATACTGTGCTTAGTGCCTCTCATTTTCCATACAATTAGGCTTCGGATGAGTTCGCCATTGATCTCGTCGAGATCCAACCTCACTATACCGTCTGCTGCGTGTTCAACTCCAGGGCCTCCGAATCCTCTTTCTGTAACACTCACCTGCGATACCAGTATTGATGTTGTACCCATTCCGCTTAACACCTTCTTAAGTTGTAATACAATTGATCTAGCAACACTTGGTTTTGTTAAGTATAATGTTGACACTGAATCAACAACTACACGTTGAGCACCAGTATCCCTTATGGCTTCTCTGAGTACATCAATAAGAAGGCCTACATCAGTCGGATCTCTGACCACGTATCGCTCACGCTTAGCTGCTTCACCAATGCCTGCCGTAAAGGCATCAACTATGGCAAATAATCCCTCGTCCTCGTATTTTCTTACATCCCATCCAAATTGCTTCATATTAATTCTTACTTGAACGGGATGTTCTTCTAGAGTAACAAGTATTCCAGGTTCGCCTTTCTGTAATCCAGCCCACAGATACTGTTGTCCAAATATTGATTTGCCTGTTCCCGGACCACCAGACAATAACACTACATTTCTCTTAGGAATGCCTCCATAGAGTATTTCATCAAATCCAGGTATTCCAGTTTTTATACGTTCAACCATGATCCAGGCACCTCATGACCATGATTCTATAGTATATAGTATATATTATAGTCTATATATTTTTGGTACCTAATCTATATTCTATTATGATTCTAATAAAATCCAATTATCAGACTTATGAATTTACAATCTATTAAAAAGGTGTTGGTTTAAGAAGTTAAACATTATTAGGCATTAAAGAGTATAGCTGGTATATAGAATACGGATTATGGGTGATTATTATTGTCTAAGGATAATAAAGAGATAAAACTCACCGTTGCTGAAGCTAAGCAGAGAGATGTTGGTAGGAAGATTGTAAGAATCAGTCGTAGCGCAATGGCTAGACTAGGTGTTACTACTGGTGATTTTGTAGAGATTGAGGGACCTCAGGGAACAACTATTGCACAAGTATGGCCTGCTTATCCCGAAGATGAGGAAAAAGGAATTATACGTATTGATGGACTCCTGCGAAGTAGCATCGGTGTCGGCGTTGGCGATGTTGTAACTGTTAGGAAGGTTAGTCTTGAACCAGCTACGAAGATTGTTCTAGCACCTACAGAACCTATTCGATTTGGTCCAGATTTTCCAGAGTATGTAAAACAGTTTTTATTGAGAAAGCCTGTATCTAGGGGAGAAGTTGTAGTTATACCTATCTTTGGTATGGCTTTAAAACTTGTGGTAGTAGCTACACAGCCTAGTCAAAGAGTATACGTAACCGAGGCTACCCACGTAGAGATCAGGGCTGAGCCTGTTAGAGAAGAGATTCTAGAGAGACAACGCAGAATACCAAAAGTTACTTGGGAGGACATAGGTGATCTTGAGGAGGCCAAGCAAAAGATCCGTGAAATTGTTGAATGGCCTATGAAGCATCCAGAATTATTTAAACATCTAGGCATAGAGCCTCCAAAGGGCATACTACTCCATGGCCCCCCAGGTACCGGTAAGACATTACTTGCCAAAGCATTGGCTAATGAGATAGGTGCCTACTTCATAGCAATCAATGGGCCTGAGATAATGAGTAAGTATTATGGCGAGAGCGAGCAGAGACTTAGAGAGATCTTTAAAGAAGCTGAGGAGAATGCTCCAGCAATAATATTCATTGATGAAATAGATAGTATTGCTCCTCGAAGAGAAGAAGTTACTGGCGAAGTTGAGAAACGTGTTGTAGCACAGCTATTAACTCTAATGGATGGTCTGAAGGAGAGGGGCAGAGTAATAGTTATTGGCGCAACAAATAGGCCTGAAGCAATTGATCCTGCTCTTCGTAGACCCGGTCGATTTGATCGTGAAATCGTTATTCCACCACCCGATAAAAGAGCACGTAGAGAGATTCTTGCAGTACATACACGTAATATGCCTTTAGCAGAAGATGTTGACTTAGACAAGATTGCTGATATGACACATGGTTTCACAGGTGCTGATATAGCTGCACTTGTTAAGGAAGCTGCACTTGCAGCATTACGTAGATTCATAGATGAAGAAAAAATAGATTTATCGCAACCCATTCCAGCTGAGAAATTACGGCAACTCAAAGTTACTATGAAGGATTTCATGGAGGCCATGAAGCATGTACAACCATCATTAATCAGAGAGGTATATGTAGAAGTACCAGAGGTTCATTGGAGTGATATTGGCGGACTAGAAGACGTTAAGCAACAGTTAAGAGAAGCTGTTGAATGGCCTATGAAGAGCCCAGAGATATTTGAGCAAATGGGCATAGAGCCTCCAAAGGGCATACTACTCTATGGCCCCCCAGGTACCGGTAAGACATTACTTGCCAAAGCAGTTGCTACTGAAAGTGGATCAAACTTCATTGCCGTACGTGGACCAGAAATCCTTAGTAAATGGGTTGGTGAAAGCGAAAAAGCCATTCGACAAATCTTTAGAAGAGCTAGACAAGTTGCTCCAGCAATAATATTCTTTGACGAACTAGACGCTATAGCTCCAGCCCGTGGATATAGGCATGATACTAGCGGCGTTACTGATCGTATTGTTAACCAGTTATTAACTGAAATGGATGGCATAGAGCCTCTACGTAATGTTGTCGTTATAGCTGCTACTAATAGGCCAGACATAATAGATCCAGCACTACTTAGACCAGGAAGATTTGATAGACTGATATATGTCCCGCCACCCGATGAGAAAGCTAGACTTGAGATATTCAAGGTCCATACGCGCAAGATGCCTTTAGCGGAAGACGTTGACCTTAAGGAACTTGCTAGGAAGACGGAAGGCTATACGGGTGCTGATATAGCTGCTGTATGCCGCGAGGCCGCAATGATTGCTTTAAGAGAAGAGTTTAAGGTAAGACCTATAAGGATGAAACACTTCCTAGAGGCTTTGAAGAAAGTCCCGCCAAGTCTTACGAAGGACGTTATTGAACGTTATGAGAGACTTGGCCGGGAGCTTAAGAAGACCTATATTGGAACTACATACATTGGCTAATTAAGGGATTTTTTATGTCCAGTCAGTCTTCTCAATCATTTATTAGGATACTTCGTAGACTAGGTAAAAATATGCCTTATCTTATACGTAATCGCTTCAGAGCCCTTATTGTAATATCAGGTAGTGATCCAGAGTCTATGGGTAAGTTGCTGGCTAGAGCTATATTATATTATGAGAGGAGCTATCGTAAACATGCTAGGGATCTCAGGAGGGAGACTAATATTCTTCAAGGACTATATGTTTTCCATGATGAATTCCCTGACGCCGTTTATATGAAAAAGGTCTTTGAGACAATAATGGAGGATAAGGCTAAGAATACAAGGATCAAGTATGCGGTTTATGAAATTAGTGAAAGATTCCTTGGTTCAACGTTTGACATATTAATAATGGATTTAACGAAGGATTTAAAACCAAACGATCTCGGTAGACTAATTGGTATCGTACGTGGTGGTGGTTTAATAGTACTATTAGTTCCTAAATGGGATGAATGGGATAATTTTATGACAATTTTCAAACGTAATCTCACAGTACCACAGTTCCCTAATCCGAGACATATATTTATTAAATGGGTTAAAAGAAAGCTATTAGAACATGACAACATAGCTATCTATGATGCCGATAATCAGAAGATTATAAAGAACTTTAGTCTATTAAGTGAGTACATAGAGAGTAAGAAGAAGATCGAATACCCTGCTGAATCATTATTCCCAAGATCCATTTATGAACAAGCACTTACACAGGACCAGGTAAAGGTTATAAAGCTTCTTGAAAGACTTTATGAGAAGCCTAAAAAGGGTAGAAAAAGTGTAATAATCGTAACTGCTGACCGTGGTAGAGGAAAATCGTGTGCCGTTGGTATTGGCGCTGTTGGACTAATATTACTACTCAGTAAGATCAAGCCTAGGGTTAGGGTTTTAGTAACAGCCCCTTCACCATCAAATGTACAGTCCCTAATGATGCTTGCTAAACAGACACTAGATAAACATGGCCTTAAGTATAGGGAATATTGCAAGGAGGGCTATACCATAGAGCTTCGTGGAGATAGATTCTCCATAGAGTATTGGGAACCTATAAATATTCCTAGACTCCGTGGAGACATAGTCATTGTTGATGAAGCAGCCGGTATTAGTGTACCTATGCTATATCGCATTTGGGAAGCCTATGATCGACTAGTTTTCTCTACAACTATTCATGGATATGAGGGTGCTGGCAGAGGTTTTTCCGTGAGATTTATGAGTAAGGTTAAGAGTGATCCGAAGACAGTTCTCTACCAGTATGAAATGACTGAACCAATTAGGTACTCCGATAAAGATCCTATAGAAAGATGGCAATTTGATACATTATTACTAGATGCCGAGCCCGCAGACCTTGAACAAAATGATCTTAAATATATTGAGAAGAAACAATTTGAGTACATAGCATATGATCCGGGCTACCTATTTAGCCCAAAGGGAGAAAATGAGCTTAGGCAATTATTTGGTATATACGTGCTAGCTCATTATAGAAATGAACCAGACGATCTTGGTATGATAGCTGACGCCCCTCATCATATCGTTAGAGCAGTTAAGCTACCTACTGGTAAAATTGTATGTGCTTTACAGATAGCTATTGAAGGCCCCATTGAGAGAGAAAGAGCTATTGAATTATTAAAAGGTGGAAAAATACCCGGTAATATAATACCTGATCGATTTCTAAAGCATCAGAGACTTATAGAGTTTGCAGATACTAGAGGATGGAGAATTGTACGTATAGCTACACACCCGGAAGTACAGGGAAAAGGTATTGGGACGTGGGCTCTCACACAAGTATTGAAAGAAGCCAGAGAAAGAGGTCTTGACTGGGTTGGTGCTGGTTTTGGTGTCAATGAACAATTGCTTAGATTCTGGGTAAAATCAGGTTTCTACACTGTCCATATATCGCCAGATAGAAACCCTGTTAGCGGCGAGTATACTGTTTTAGTCATACACCCATTAAGTGATAAAGTTAAAGAAATCATTAAGGTAGCTGTTATGGAATTTAAAAGTAAATTATTAAACAGTTTAGCTATAAACTATGATGATCTAGAAATAGAAGTCGCTAGACTTATGCTTGAACAAGGAGAACCTGTTATAACGATAGATAACGGCCCGAGGAACTTACTTACGCCAGTACAGATTGATAGACTATGGATTTATTGCCAAGGCCCAATGACTTTTGAGGCTGCAGCAGACCTTATGTCATTGATCGCTAAAATTTATTGGCTGATGCCCCGCGATAATAGACCTAGGCTTACGCGGGCACAGGAATACATACTAATTGGTAAGGCTTTGCAAGGACGAAGCTGGGAGGATATGGCCCGCATCCTCAGAGTTAAAAGCAAGTACGTTATGGAAGAGGCTCGCAATATTGCTTGTATAGTGTTGGAGCAATTATTCGATATACAAGCAGACTATATGCCAGGGATAAAGCTGGATTCATATATAAGACGAAATTACCTTATTTAATCCTCTCCATTATTATTCTCTATATTTGTAAACTCAAGCTCTTTCCTAATTTCGGCTGAAAGTATTTTTCTTAGTAGACTAACTGGATACGAAACCTCCTCTCTTGTCAACTTGTATGGTCCTAATACAACCATTCCCTTGCTATCAACTACGTCTATTTCATAGACTCTCGTATCATGAGGTGTTTGTCTCATTTTTTCTATAATTACAAATCTCTTTAATCTCCCCCCTACAATTCTCTTTCTAAATCTAATGATCCCGTCGGCAACGTGTTCCACTCCAAATCCAAAGCCTAGGCTTGTTGTTACAGCATACTGGCTTACAAGCAATACAGTCATATCCCATTTAGTCAATACCCTTTTAACATAGTAACTATATTTACGGGCCATGGCAGGTTTGTCAAGCCAGAACGCACTCATGGAATCAACTACTACTCTTGTATGTCCATAGCCTAGGTATTTTTTAGCTTCAATAATTTTATTAACGAGTTCCTCTACATCAAGTCTAGATAAAGACCATGGGTCTCCCCGCTCACCCATTAACGCATCAATTATTACAAGCCTACCTTCATCAATATGCCTCTTAAAGTTAAATCCAAACATCTTGGCTTGTTTAATAACGCTTTGCCTTGATTCCTCGGTAGTAACATAGATACCTGGCTCACCTATTTCCAATCCTTTCGCTATAAAGTGTATACAGAATATTGTTTTACCTGTACCGGGTTCGCCAACAACTGCTACAACAAAGCCCCTGGGAATACCGCCGCATATGATCTTATCTATTCCTTCAACACCAGTAGGTATTCTCTCAAGATCTATTTTCTCGGACATGTTCTCCACGTGAATAAATATTGTAGAACCCTATATAAAGCTGGAAGATAAGACAAGATAAGTAGGTGCTGATGCTCGAAAGGGCTGATCTGTGATGATCCCGCGCAGGGCTGAGTTAATTGTGGTGTAACTAGCTTGGATAAGAAGATCGTTTTGGGTATTAGCGGGGCTAGTGGATTAGTTTACACACTCAAATTAATTGATGTATTATGTAAACTTAAGTCTCTAGGCAAGATTGCTAATATCTATGTAATATATACAAGTAATGCCGTTAAAGTTGCTAAGTACGAATTAAGTATAGATCTTGTAAGGGAGTTACTTAATAAAAAGTGTATCGATGGACTATATAGTGATAATGACTGGGAATCGCATTTAGCCAGTTCTAGCAGTACTATAGGATACTCAGCAGTTGTTGTACCGTGTAGTATGGATGTAGTTGCTAATCTTGCTAATGGCCTTCAACATAGATTACTTGAAAGGGCTCTATACAATATCATGCGGCTAGGTGGAAAAGTAATACTAGTTATTAGAGAGACACCGCTATCGACAATAGATCTTGAGAATTTGGTAAAACTTTCAAGAAATGGAGTAATAATAATGCCTGCATCACCAGGTTTTTATATTAGACCTAAAACCATTGAGGATCTCATAGACTTTATTGTAGGTAAAATACTTGATGTACTAGGTATAAGGCATAGTATTTATAGGAGATGGCAAGAACCATTTACTCAAGAGTAATCTTTTATGATATTTAATATTCCTATATGTTAATCTCAGGTTTATCACTATTATCATTAACCATTACTTAATACAAGAGCTGTTCTCGGAAATCCACAGTCATTGTCGTTTCTATTAGTTTTTGTTGCTTACGAACTTAGAGATACACAAAGGAACTACTAAATCAGAGAAGTACAGCGAGATAATGAAGAAACATAGACTAGACAGACACATAGTAACAACATATCTATAGCATTAAAAGGACTCGGCAGTAGATCCATTATAAGACAACACAATAATGTTCAGTAACTGAACACCCCTAAAGAAAACTCTCTTCATCAATATCCTCAATAGACTGTATCTCTTTAAATAACTCTTCATCACTTCTTATATATTGTCTTTTTTCTAATGCCTTAGCACACCGTCCATCTGGCAATAAAGCATTTGCACGGCAAGAAGCATATCTACACTCTGCGCCAGTACATTCTGAGCCAGTTAGCCGGCAGAATGCTGCCTTGATATATTTTCCACGATAGGGCTTATTAGAAATTACAAGTGCCCTTTGAGTACAGTAGAATAAAGAGCATAAGGGATTGCACTTATCACCTATCGGAACAGGTCTAGCTTGAGGCTTACCCCTATATCCAGGTCTTTGAAACCTTGGACCGGCTCTCCTAAATGTTTTATCCTTCCTCTCCCTATGATGCCTATATCCTTCTCGATCATTTCTTCTCTGAAAACGATCATTTTTCAAGCCATACCACCTATTCTAGAACTGATCTCCATGTGGATCTCCAGTCATATTTCTTGTACTATTAACCATATTATTCAATGCCTAATATATATTTAAAGGGTTATTATTTTTGTATTGTAGAGCTAAGGCCTCCACCATCTAAGAATAATATAATCAATATGTTTAATACCATCTGTTAATGCAATAACAAGTTTTTTCCTAACCGAATGTAATAGTCTACCCATTCTAACAAGATCTATAGGATCAAATTCTTCATTAATCCTAAGAACCTGTACACCATACGGTGCATGATCTATTCCAGGCCCATATTCATAAACTAGATAATCACATCCAAATTTTAGCCCCCTCCTTACAACATATCCCTTATCTCTAAGATCCTTATATACTATATATAGCTCCCTGAATCTTGGTACTATTTTTAAACAATGCCTCTTCAGCATTTCCGGAGAAACCTTTTCTTCTCCAGCATATACCTCAATCATATTATTTTCTAGTAAGTATAATGCTTCAAGCAATGATAGTTCAAGCGGTGCATTAACTGGTTTTTCCTTTGGCTTTGCAACTCCAAAAAATGTACCATAATAGCCATTCCAGTAAATCTTATTACTACACTCTATATCGAGAACAACAACTCTATTAAAGAGTAAAGTGCCTTTACAAATTTTCTTCTCTACCAATATATCTCCATTCATGTAAGCATTGCCCTATGAAGTGCTAAGTATCTAAGTGTTTCAGCGGATTCCTTTATTACATCAGCTATGGATTCAACTAAGTCAATGGCATCCTTAAGAAGCATTAAAGCAGGTACATTATCTGCTAATTTCTTAAACATTTTTAATTCATACGATCTATATAATCTATCTAGATCCTCTTCGAGCTTTATAACTTGCTCCATCTCCTTAATCGTTCTCTTAGGATCTACTCTAAGCTTATTAAGTCCCTGGTAGAATGAATCATATTCCTGAATCATTACTTCTATAAAATTCTTTAGATCATTATATAGATCATCATTTAATGTATACCCATTAGCTATGTACATGTAAAGTCTATAGGAGGCACCATCTATAAGTTGTACGATCCTGTCAAGCCCCAAAGCTATAGATGCATACAGATCCTTCATATTAAGGCCTTCACCGAGTCTTACAAGGTACTCCATTACCAATGCTTTTATATCTTCAACCTGTTGCTTATCATTCCTAAGCTTCATATAGAGGCTTTTTACTTTTTCAACGTCGATCTTGCCGAGATTGTTGATAAAATTCCTTAGATCGGTTAATGCATTCTTATCAAGATTTGCCAGGCTTGATAAGGCTTCGAATAAATGCATCTCAGCTATAGACTCGCTTCTCCCCCAGTACTCAGTCATCTATACCCCCTATACTCCATTCAACTCTAGATAGGAGATTATAAGGGTTAATACACCTATTTAAATTAGATGTTATGGAAGTGATTATTGTTGAAGGCTTTAGTAGTAGATCTCCTTGCACGGGCTAAGGGTAAGAGATATGCAAGCTATGATGTAGTTGGTATAGGTCCGAGACTCGTAACTGGTTTAATTAACCAATTAGGAGAAAAAGCTGATCTAATTACCTACGAAGATCTATTTAGTGATCCTTCCATACTAGGAAACTATGATGTAATTCTCTTATCTGCTATGAGTAGTGATCGTGGAGCATTAAAGAATGTTATTAGATTAGCAAATACTCTTGGGGGCAGTCAACTCAAGATCATTGGCGGACCTATCAGCCTAGAGTTTTATGATATACTAGAGCATGTAGGTGGAGATTTTGTTGTAGTCGGAGAGGGAGAAAATCAGTTAATTAAATTATTCTCAGAATACAAGAAATACCTTATTCAACAAGATCTTAATAAATTAACTGAAATAACTGGTCTAGCTATTAAAAATAATAAAAAGATAGTATTTACTGGTTATCCAGAATATACTAGTAAAGATCTACTTGACAAAATTAGGCCATATACTCAAGTAAATAAAGTCTATAAAAGAACTTGGATGTATCGCTTCTACGTAGAAGTTGTAAGAGGATGTAGCAATTTCTACAGACCATTAATCAATATAGATTATAGAAGGACTTGCATTAAATGTATGAATTGTAGATCAAGTGATTTAATTAATAAGCTTTGGTGCCCAAAACACATACCTCCAGGCTGCGGTTTTTGTAGTGTACCATTTCACTTTGGACCTCCAAGATCACGTTCTATAGAATCCATAGTCAATGAAATAAAAGACTTGATCAGACATGATGCTAAACGAATAGTACTTAGTGCTCCAGATTTCCTTGACTATGGACGTGAGGATCTCGTAAAACCATATCCACTAACTGATCCTTGCAATCCTAGACCAAACTATAATGCACTAGAAAATCTATTATCAAGATTACATGAAATACCTGAGATCTATAGTGGCGAGACTAGGATTTTCATCGAAAATGCAAAAGCTTGCCTTATTGATAAGAAAGTTTCTTCCATACTTGGCAAGTACCTACATGGTACAACAATTCATATAGGTCTAGAAACAGTTTCTAGGAAATACAATGAAATTATCATTGGTAAACCCATAGGATTAAAAGAAGCAATACAAGCAATTAAGATTTTAAGAAGAAACGGTCTTAGGCCATATATTTACTTAGTCTATGGTTTACCATACATGAACTATAAAGTTTATAAGAGAACAATTAAGGCATTAAAGAAACTTTACGAGAGCGGAGTCGAGAAAATTACGCTCTATAAGTTTACACCACTACCTATGACTGCTTTCGAGTATTTTAAACCTGAGATCGATAAATATAAGAATATTATTGAAAAGTATAAAGATCTAGTTAATAAATATAATTTACTGGCTAAAAGAAAATACTTCCTTGGTAAAAAGATTAAAGCCTATATTATAAAGGAAGATAATAAAATATATGGATACCCCGTAGATCACGGCCCCGTTATATTCATTAGAAAAACTATATTGGACCTTAAAAATGATGATGTATGTTTAGCGGATATAGAAATCACTAATGTCAAAGCTAGATACGTATTTGGCAACATAATTAATATAGAAAAGTGTATGAATCAATAATTCTCGATCTTTTCAAATACAGTTCTTAACTCATTCATTAGTGCTATAGCCTTACTTATTCTCTTTACATCATCGATATCGTCTTTATTAATTTTGCTACTTATTTCATTTAATAAATCAATTTCATAAGGAATACTTACTAATGTCAAGTAGTTCATATATGTAATTATATAGTCCTTAGTATATTCATCCACCTGATCAAACATTTTTGTAGAGAACACGTTACCCACGTTGTACAAATCATTATACAGTCTTAAGACTTTTCTAAAAAGTAGATCTATTTTTCCTGATGTACCATGAGCTCTTACTTCGTTTAGAATAATTTTAGAAAGATCAATTATTTCTTCAGAACGATCTATTCCCTTCTTAAGATGAGCTAGAAGATCCAGAGGCGTGTGCATATGTTTTACACTACCTCCTACTCGCATGCTTTCTAATAGTAGCAATACTATTGTCTGCTACGCCTCTCTCCTTTAACTCCTCAGGATTACAGTATACCTCATTAACATTGCCTTCATCAATAACCAGTGCATTATATATAAATTTATGTCTTCCTGCAACAACGATCTCTACTAGATCTCCTTCATTAATTCCTAAGAGCTGGGCCAACTGTTTAGATAACTTAATAGTATTTGGTGGTAATGATTCATCATACCTGACTCTAATCCTCTTTTCTTTTAACTTAATTTCTTTACGTTTAAGCTCTGATGCAGGCGGTATTATTGATAATAGCTTTGTTACATCAATTTTCTTCTTAGATGCAGGTTTATCTCCTATATTCTCACTTGCTTTCGAAATATTTTGTCCTTCAGACATAATATATTCACCAGCTATACGTTAGAGACCTTATTCTTTATCAAGTCAGATATTTGTATAGAGACTTAAAATAGTTACTTAAAGATCTTTTCAAATAGTATTTTCAGAGATCATATTTTCTTAAAATGGTCTTCCAATTAACCTTTTTACCCAATAATTCCATAATCCTTTCATATAATTCCTTTAGATGTACTCTTTCTTGTTCTCGAGTGTCTCTAAACCTGATGGTTACCGTATGATCTTCAATGGACTGGTAATCAACCGTTATAGCATATGGTATACCCATTTCATCTGCTCTAACATACCTTCTACCTATGCTTCCTGATTCATCATATAATGCCTTGACACCTGCATCAACAAGAGCGTTGTAGATCTTTATGGCGAGCTCCTTTATTCTCTTGTGTTCACTACTAGAACCAGTTGCCAATGGAAATACTGCAACTTTGTATGGAGCTAGTTCTATGGGAATTTTTAAAACATTCCTACCATCGGCTAAATGATGGAATGAAAATTCCAGGACACTATAGAATAGTCTTTCGAGCCCATAAGAAGGTTCTACGACGTGTGGTACGAATTTTTCTCCATGAATTTTTATCTTTTCTTCCTTAATGGTAAAGTATTGTTTATCTAACTTATATCCATCTACATGTATGTATCCATCTCTTTCAAGCTTTTCAATGATTACTTCATTAGGTAATTTATTTAAAGCTTTAAGAATCTCTCCTACTTTCCTACCATAAGCCTCTTTTAACCTAGAAATATTGGGTATTGCCTTTACAACTCTTTTTTCGAGAGGTCTTTCATATTTTCTGAACATTGTCAAGTCTGCCTTAGAATATTTTATGTGCTGATTGAGATCATAATCTGTTCTATAGGCAAATCCTGCTACTTCAATCCATCCAAATCTTTTAGTATATACTTCTTGGTCGAATGTTTGTTGCGCATAATGGGCTCTTTCATGTGGCAGTTTTTCTTCAAATCTAATCTTATCAGGAGGTATGCCCAATCTCTTAAGGAATTTATTTCCTATAGCCATCCAGTACCCAAGCCACGGATTAACTATCATGCCTTGATCGAGGAATTCCTTTAATGTAGCAGTAATATGTTCCTCTATACCTTTCTCCTTCATTTCAGCAGATAAAATGTTCAATTCCTCATTAAGGAGTTCGTCTGTAAGATATTTACCAGCCTCATTCCAAGTCTTCAAAGGATCAAAGAAGAACTCTATTTCCATAATAGTGAATTCCCTAAGCCTTATAAGACCCTGTCTGGGTGAAATCTCATTTCTACCAACCTTACCGATCTGTGCAATACCTATTGGAAGCCTATCTCGGACAACGGACATTATGTTCTTAAAAGATACAAATATGCCTTGAGCGGTTTCAGGCCTTATATATGCCTGCGATCCCTTATATGGTCCTATTTCTGTCTTAAATAAGAGCAACGCCGGCTTTGGAGGAGTTAGTTCGCCACCATCCTCTGGGCAACGTACATTATACTCCCTAATGATCTTCCATAGTTGCTCAATAGATAGCCCTTCAGCTTTAACACCTATAGTTTCCTCAAGTAAATGATCGACTCTATACAGTCTACCGCACTTATTACACTCCGTAATAGGATCTGTAAAGTTGTCCTCGTGGCCACTAGCTTTTAATACTATTCTCGGAGTTATTATGGGAGTTTCTATTTCGATAACAAGACCCCTCTGATCATGTATAAACATTCTTCTCCATAACTCCGTAATATTATTTTTTAGCAATGTACCCAGGGGACCAAAGTCGTAAAAGCCTGCTACACCACCATATATTTCGTAGGATAACCAGTAAAACCCACGGTTTCTCACAAGTTTATTAAATTCCTCAAAATATTCTTCCAAGTACACCTATCCCTCCTATTATACTTCAACCTCCTAAAATACCGGGTGTTCCCATATATCGTTTTTTACTCCGCATACTATTAAGAAGTAGTATTAGCAAAAGAATATAGGGTATATACTATGGTTACTTGGAGGCACTTACTTAGCGAGACAATAGCTTTTGGTTGCTCCAGAAATAGTGAATCTCCAATAAATATCATCGGTATACCATTAGACAATACAGCATCCTATGTACCTGGAACGAGACTTGCGCCTGCTACTATAAGAGATGCCTCATGTAATATAGAGCTTAACTCTATATATACTGGTAAAGATCTTGATAAGATAGGTTTTAATGATGTTGGCGATGTAGTTGTAGTGCCTGGAGACAATATCGGATCTCTAGAAAGAGTGGCCAAAGTTGTGCACGGAGTTATACATGAATATCCACATAATATACTAGTTGCTATAGGAGGAGAACATACCCTAACATATGGCATTATTAAAGGTTTACTTAAAAAATATAGTAGTATTGGGTACATAGTATTTGATGCCCACTTAGATCTTAGAAAGGAATATATGGGTTATAAATACAGTCATGCATCAACACAGTATATAATATATGAGGAGATGGGAATCAAGCCGATAATTATAGGTTCACGTGCATGGTGCTCTGAAGAACTTGATTATGCATTGAATAAAGAAATAAAATTTTATACTCCAAATAAATTGGAAGATATAGATCGTATTATACGAGATGTCGCTAACGAATTAAATAATAAATCACATATCTATATATCAATAGATCTAGATGTAATAGACCCCTCACATGCTCCTGGAGTATCTAATCCAGAACCTCTCGGCTTATCACCAGTAAAACTATTGAATATACTTCATAGGATTATAAAACACCTAAGAGATAAATCTTTCATAGGATTTGATCTGGTTGAAGCTAATCCCTTATTTGATAGAAGTAGGATTACAAGTATTTTAGCTGCCAAGATTATTGTTGAATTGTCTGCCATGTTATTAGAATTTAATAAGGGAAAATAATTATATTGCCTTTACTGTTCTAAATCTGCGAGCAATCTTATAGATCATTTTATACCCGCATCTAGGGCATCTAATGCCTGGCAGTAAGCCTAGTTTTTCTTCAGTAAATACTTCTCCACAATTAGGGCATTGGTAGTATGGCATACTATCTCTCCCAGTACATTAAGTTTCTAGTGTAGGATATAGTATTAACTTTTATAAGGGTTACTATATTATTAGTAATGCAGATAATATCTAAAAATTAGGTAAAAATACTGCCTAGGAGCAAGAGGTATGGTATCAGATCTCTCGTCTCTATGTGGTGGATTACCTCCAGAACTATGTGAGCAACTTATTAGAGAGCAACAATTTATTAAAATAAGGTTGGATCGACGTCGATTCGGTAAAGAAGTTACTATTATTGAGGGCTTAACAGGAAGTAACACCGAACTAAAGGAGCTCGCTTCTAGGCTTAAATCGAAATTAGCCACTGGAGGCACAGTTAAGGAAGGTCGTATAGAGCTTCAGGGAGATCATAGACATCGCGTTAAACAGATACTTATCGACGAACTCGGTTATCCACCAGAGAACATAGTAATTATAGACTAATTTCAGCTCTGCAATATTTAAAACAAAATATTTTTTATTATCTGGATAAGGTTAGATTAAAATAATTTTATTGTGGAGGCAAATTAACGTCTAATTCGCGAGCAAGTTCTTTATAACGATTACGTACAGTAACCTCTGTAACACCAGCTATTTGTGCAATCTCCTTCTGAGTTCTACGTTCATCGCATAGAAGAGCAGCTATATAGACAGCAGCTGCAGCTAAACCAGCTGGATCCTTACCGGCAGTAATCCCTTTTTCACGAGCCATGTGAAGTATTTCAGCAGCCTTCCTCATAACGCTACCACTAAGGCCTAGGGAACGAGCTATACGTGGTACAAAATCTATAGGATCACTTGTTGGTACACGTATGTCGAGCTCCTTTAGCAATAACCTATAGCACCTAGCAATATCCTTACGATTACTCTTTGTGAATCTAGCTATTTCATCAAGTGTACGTGGTACCTTGAGCTCACGGCACGCAGCATATACTGCTGCAGCAACAACACTCTCAATACTCCTACCTCTTACAAGACCTTTTTCAACTGCTTCACGATAGATACGGGCTGCTTCCTCTCGCACCTTCCTAGGAAGATCCAGTTGATCAGATAATTTATCAAGTTCATTCATAGCCTGGGCAAGGTTTCTCTCAATGCTACTCTGTATGCGGCTACGTGTCTGCCAACGACGAAGTCTCTGCATCTCAAGCCGGCGTCTAAATTCTAGGCGTTTACCAGTAGCATCACGATCACGCCAGTCAATTATAGTGGCTAATCCACGATCATGAACTGTAGATGTTAATGGGCCTCCGGTACGGCTTCTCCTCTCACGTTCCTCGGGAGTAAATGCTCTCCATTCAGGATGTTCATCAATAATACGTTCCTCTATAACTTCACCAGTAAGTGTACATATATATTCTCCACGCTCCGGATCAAATACTATCTTGTCTGGAGGGCATTCTGTATGTGATTCCTTTTCATTCATAACCATAGCAGACACCCGTAATTTTTATAATGCATCAGTACCAAATTGTATAATTATCGCTTATAAAGTTTTCCATAAAAAATATATTTTAGTGTTGCATAGAAAAATAGGAAATAAATATAAATTCTTTAGATATCATAGTGAGAAAAATTATAAACACCTAGTTAGACTAAAATCAAATAGGTTAGATAGCCGGGTCGTCTAGCGGCCAAGGATGCGGGGCTTTGGACCTAAAAAGGGCGAGGATACCCCGTGACCGGGGTTCGAATCCCCGCCCGGCTACCAATTCCTTTCACATAAAGTCTTTTTAATGAGCAACTTAATCGGCTTATCCCAAACTATAAAGTACTGTTAAAAACTCTATTTATTAAGGGAATGTGCTAGGAAATGATCGGGATAATCGTTAGGAGTAAAAGAGATGCAGATGCTATTAAAGCCATGATTCGAACATTCTATTATGACTGGGATTTAAAAATATATACATTACATGGATCTAGAAATATAGATAAAGCATTAAGTGAGTTAGAAAAAATACTTTCTGAAAAAATGTTTTATACAATTCTTCTAGGTAGAGAAGATACTAAGCTGGCTAATGAATTGGAGAAATCCCTGCCTCCAAATGTTGTAGTACATATAGTGCCTAGAGCACGTATTAGAAATACACGTTTAGAACATTTAGCTAATGAATTCAATATTGCTCGGAGCAAGTTTAGATTATTAATTAAATGGTCTGAAGAGAATCATATTTACATGTTTAATAGATCTCGTGGAATAGAACTTGAAAACTATGAATACAACCCCGCATACGACATATTCTTTGGATTAGGTGACAAGACATATGAGGTACTTAGTAACTTTCTAGGGCGGAAATTATGTAAAAACCCATTATTGATACGTAGATTTAGTGGAGAACACTATGTATATTGTGGAAAAGATCTTGTAGGCATACTTAACGTCCCTGACGAAGGATTTAGGCCTTATGGAAAGTTATTGAAAAAATCTCCTATCGAAGAGATAAATATTAACAAACTACTTAGACTAAATGCTTATACTTTGAATACCTTCGAAAAAATATCAATAGAATTTCTAAAGAATTACAGAGACTGGGCCGATACAATTATAGTGCCTTGGAGTGGGGGCAAAGATAGTACTACAGTCCTTATTTTAGCATTAAATGCTTTCCCTAAAGAGAAGATCCATGTAGTTAATGTTGATACGGGCGTAGAATTTCCATGGACCATAGAATATATTGATAAAGTATCTAGGCAATTAGGAATTACTGTTTATAAAGTATATGCAGGCATTGACAGAACTATATTGGCTGATGGAAACCCTATGCCTAGACATGATAATAGATGGTGCACTGGGTTAAAGATCCAGGCAGTTGAAAAAGCTATTAAAGAACTAGCCCAGGGAAATACACTAGTAATTACAGGCGATCGTGATGCAGAGTCAAGGCCTAGAAGTATGCGGTCACCATGTAGAGATACAGATTCAAACATTAAGACCGTATCACCAATAAAATTGTGGAGTACAGCACATACCCAACTATATTTAATGAAGAAGAACATACCATTAAATCCATTATACTTGTATGGTTTTTACCGTATAGGATGCTACATATGTCCAGCTCTAAGAAGTATAGAGAAGTACATACTTCTAAACAGTAGGGATCTAGTAGAGGTATTAGAGAGATATGAGTTATTTAGGAAATTTATTAAGATAAGTAAGAAATTGAGCGGGCCCGCCGGGATTTGAACCCGGGACCTCTGGCTATCTACGAACCCTTTTTGGGCACCGCAGGCCAGCGCCCTATCCAGGCTAGGCTACGGGCCCATCTACTAGTTTTGTGAATGTTTTACAGTGTTATATATTTCATTTCTTCTTCCTAGTTATTCTTTTTGTAATCTGATCAGCTATTGCTGTTGGTATTGGTAGCTTATATTTTGGATCAAGAAGTGACTTGGTTATTTCTAGAGCACTCTCTAAAGTGATCTTGTAGCCTATGCTTACATATAGTTCATGTCCCTTATGTATTATTATGGCTCCAGCCCTTAGGCCATGTACATATAAGTATTTCATTCCATTTTCGACTCTTATCTCACCGTATAGTTTCTTCTTAGCAATCCCTATAGTTGGCTTATCTAGTACTAGTCCTAGATGTGTTGCTATGCCTAGTGCTCTTGGATGCGTTAGTCCATGTCCATCAACGAGAATTATATCTGGTTCTCTGGGAAGCTTCAGTAATGCAGATATATATGATGGGGCTTCTCTAAAAGCTAGTAATCCGGGTATGTAGGGTATTGGTGGTTTTTTGTGAATGACGCTGTATGTTAATAGCCTCTTAGTCCTATAGTCTATGAGGGCTGCAACACCATAGATCTCTCCTGATCTATAGCCCGCATCAACTCCTGCAACAGTTTCTATACTAGCAGGATTTATTGGCTTGAAACTATCTATTTCGCCCAATACCTTTTCAGCAAGCTTCTTCTGAAGAGCTATGGCCCTCCTAATATCAACCAATTAATCTACCTCTTCAACAAGATCTCCTCAAACTTGTAGCCATCCTTCGTTATAACTAGTATATCTACTCCATCACCTGATACGGCATCACGTTCAATAGCTTCTAGTATAGCCTTCTTGGCAAGCTCCTTAGCTCCTTCAACATCTATATCCTCATGGTAACTAGTCTCTATAATGCCTATAGCTATTGGGCCTCCACTACCAGCTACACTATACTTATCTTCTATCAAGCTACCGACAGGATCCAATACATAAATTTGAGAGCCTCTCTCATCGACTCCTCCAACAATCGATTCTACATAGAATGGTATGATCTTATATGAGAAGAGTAGGTTTGAATAATATTTGGCAAGCGATCTGACACTTATTTCCCTGCCTATTTCTATCTCGTAATACTGGGCTTGTATTTTCAATAACTTAACTAGCCTCTCAATATCACCGTGTAGACCAGCAAAGCCTATCCCTATATGGTTTGTTATAGGATATACTTTACGTACTTTCTTACTTAGTACAAAACCATTATATGATAATCTCTTTTCACTAGCCAGTACTACCCCTTCTTTAGCCTTAATACCTACTATAGTTCCTCCATTTACCAAAGCCTTCTACACCCGGTTAATTTACTCAAACTACTGATACTACATTACTGGATTAAAACGGTATCCTTCTCTAAATACTAGATCATGGGGGTAGGCAATACTTTCGGTTAACTCCTCCACTCTCGCTAGTAAATGTGAAGCTTTAGCGAATATCAAATCCTATTGGACTATTTAGGTATAGGGATGCAGAGATGCACAAAGATCCGTATAGTATCTGTAATGGAAGAATAATATGGGATTATAGTAGAGGAGAAGTTATCTGTAGCTCTACAGGAGAAGTAATTGATCGTATTTATGACTATGGGCCTGTACATGAAAGGTTTAAAACAATCGAACAAAGGAATTTAATGCTTAAAAATAGGCCTAGGGTTAACTTTATTGAACGAAGATATAGGAAGCATTTAAGAACGTATATTGTTGCAGAGAGAATGATTAAGGATAAGCCATGGCTACATATAGATTACGGTAAATTATTTGAGACAGGAAGATTCATCCATACAATAAGGTCTAAAAGTACTGATCGTGCTTTAAAGAATGTTAGAGAGAATGGCCTTGAAGAAAAACTTGAGAAGATAATAAATCTCATGAAGGAAATTGATCCAGTGGCTGTATCACGTACTGAAAGAGCTAAACTTGCATTAGCATATATACTTCTTAATTACATAGAGAAAAACTCGCCTCCAGACATAGGTAAAACCATATCGTTCTTTAATATAAGTCATACAACTTATAGAAGGCTTGAACGAATAGCTCGTAGGTTATATAATAAGATTATTTCTAAGGCAGAGGCTCTGTTAGCTACTAGATAGATATAGCTAATAAGTAGCTAGCTAAATTTCAGTAGTTTGGGCAAAAGGTATTGAACATAGACGTGTTAAAGAGATACTATATACATAGCTATGACGAGATCTTGGAGAAAATTAAGAGAAGAATGGAAAGTCTAGAAGTACCTAGTCCGCCTAAGAAGCATAGGGATAGAATTGGTAAGTTAAAAACACTTTATTTAAAGAGGCTTGAGCTCGTATATAATATCCTTAATTCTGAAATAGACCGTATTATTGAAACATTATCTATCCTTTCAAAAACACATAAGTTCTACCAAGAATTATTCATGATCAGGGCTGGTAAGAGCGCCGTAGAGTATAGACGCCTATACATTGGTAAGAAAAGGATTCTCCGTAGACTATATGTTAGATATCGTATAATGCTGAAGACTATTAACCTAGAATATGAGCTTAAAATAAGATATAAAGAAGCTATTGGAAGACTATTATCTGTTCTAAAGAGACATAAGAAAGTACAGATGATGATCAAAGAGGCTGTACGAGAGCTATCTAAAATGCCTAGCATTAGCGAGGACGAGTTAAAGGTTATAGTTGCCGGGATGCCTCAAGTGGGTAAGTCTACGCTAGTATCAAAATTATCAACAGCAGAGCCAGAAATAGCACAGTATCCATTTACTACGAAAACGATTATAGTCGGACACTTAATCAAGGAACCCTATTATAGAATTGCATTTATAGACACTCCCGGATTACTCGACAGGCCTTTGAGTGAACGCAATATCATAGAACTTAAGGCAATACTAGCACTTAAGTACTTAGCTGATAAAACGGTTTACTTGATTGATGCATCGTCAAATTCTTACTATACACTAGACGAACAATATAGAGTATTAGAGGATGTATTGAAGATATCTAGTGAAGGGATCATAGTATGTATTAATAAAATTGATATAACTCCTAGGGATAAGATCGAATATGTTAGGAAAACATTGTCCGAGAAATACGGAATAAGTGATGTGCTAGAGATATCTGCTTTAAAGGGTATTGGACTCGATAAGTTATTGGAGAAAATAATTCCTAAAGACTATACCCTTCAACACATATAGTTGCTGGCTCTCCTTCACTGCCATCGATTCTAAAATCTAGTTCTGGCAGGAATTTCCTTGTAACCATAATAGCTGTTAAAGTATGCAAAGTTAACTTTGATACACCAACACATGATCTACCATTTGCAAGGCTAATATATGGAATAATCATATCACCCATATGACTATCAAGTGCCATGCCGCTCTTAAGCTCTTCTAAAAGTTTGTAAGCAGCTTCTTCACCAACTTTCTCAGCAGGTTTGCCACGAGCACCTAAGGAGTCGGCTCCAAGAATGCTGTTTTTACATAGCGCATATAGTACAATACCGCTACCAGGTCCTAAATGTGGATCACGTCCACGTTCATAATATTCGATTTCAATAGATGGTCTAATACCTAGTTTCTCAAATATTATTTTCTCAGCACTACGTGCCTGCCTAACTGCTACATGACTAGGTAGTCTGACACAATGGCTACGCCCCTTAATCTCAATAATTTCTCCTCTTTCAATAATATTTACTGGATTAAGATGTTTAGTAAGCCTCTTAACACGTAGTACTACATGACCTCCTCCGCGGGGATAATGGCCTCTCCTTTTAACCTCTAGTTCAGCATATACTCCAAAACGTTTAAGCATAGGCAGGAATACATATCTCATGTAATCAACTGGTGGGCTCCAATTAACATCAGTACCGCCAGTTATTTCTACAATGCTATCGCGATCAGCAAATAATAGGGCTGGAAGAATAGCTTGTATAACAAGTGTCACACTGCCAGCAGTACCGATGTCGAAACGATAATAACCACCCTTTCTATGCCTCGGCTTGAACAGTATCTCGAGACTACCAACACTAGCTCCCTTTAGTTCGGCACCAGTTATAGTTGCTAAGGCACGGACTCCTGTAAGATGCTGTGGACGTAGACCAGGATTGCTGCGTTTAACACGTATGTTATAAATGCGGACAGGTTTCAATAAAACAGCTGATAATGCAAGGCTGTATCTTAAAATTTGCCCTCCACCCTCACCAATACTACCATCTATCTCTACATAATCAACCATGATATATTCACCTCAGCTAACACATAGCTTACGTACTCTAGAAACACCATTAACTCTAATAATGTATTCAGCAATCGTTCTTGGCACACGATTCATCCATTCATCGCTATATGTCATGAGATATCGTATGCGGGTACCATTGTATAATTCTGGCTTATACAGCGTAATCTCTATAACACGGATCCCAAGCCAACCGTAAATACCAGCTACATGGGGATTGCCCGTAGCAACAGCATCAACGCTCGGTATTAGACCAAGCACATAACTTGTCCATGCAAGAGGCTTATTGAGATCAGGTACGGGTATTAGCCAGAACCTCCGAGGATCAATTCCCTCGGCCAACAATGTCTCACGGATCATTTCTAAACGTTCGCCAGCTGTAAAGGGATTACGGCATGTATAGCCCTCCTGTGCAGAACCAACAACAATAACTATTTCATCAAAACTTTCAAGTAACATTTTAATAACGCGTAAATGTCCAAGGTGAAACGGCTGGAAACGACCCGGATAAAGAACTCTCCTACTCAATCCTACACACCCGAAGAGCCTCTTTCCTAACTATACCAGTCTTCCTAGCCGCTGATCCCCTATTTAATCCAATTTCTAAAAATCCCCAGCTATTAATATAACATGCATATTCTCCCTCTCCAACGTATCCAAAGCTTTTAACAAATGGACACTCTATAAACCCTCGACTATACGTGACCTTTATTCTTGAGCCGAGATCCCAATCCCTAATAAATTCGACCGGTATATTTGTCATTATATTCCCAAACCCATCAATATAGATTGCACGTGCATGAAAACAGTTATCATCTTTTTCAGCAAACCAGATCCAAGATTTAACTAGCTCTCCTTGATATCTCTCGCCAAGCTGCTCTAATGATACACCTGCACTTAAATATGCAGCTACTGGTGCAAAAAGATCTCTTCCATGAAATGTCTCCGAAACTCTTTCAAGACCATAAGCTGAGTTACTAATATCATATACCTCTTCTATACCATCACTTTTTGCAGCAGGATACAGGCACCCATTATCCGGGCCTATGAAATAGTAATTCCTAGAAACGATCAATATAGCCTTCCTACTAGTACCAACTCCGGGATCAACTACACATACATGAATTGTTTTTCTTGGAAAAAACTTATAACTAATCCACAGTATAAGTGCCGCGGTATCTATATCATACTTAGGCACTTCATGAGATAGATCTATTATTTCTACATCAGGATTTATTCTTTTAATAACTCCCTTCATAACGCCTACATAGGGATCTTTTAATCCAAACTCGGTTAGAAGAGTTATTACTCGAATCAATACCTATCTACACCTATTTACGGGCTGTGAGATTGAGTGAATCTAGGACTACAGGAGTGTATATTCTTGTATTAGCCGGGTATCCTAGTTTTGAATTATGTATAACTCTTTTAGCAAGTGCTACTAATGTAGCTGTGGCTGTTGGTTCTCCATGGTTTAGTATAATGTTTCTAGGTTTGGGATTAATTCCTCTTAAAAATTTGAGTAGCTCATCTTGATCGCTATGACCGCTAAAGCCTTCTATACTAAATACTTCCATATTGATTTTAATAACCTCAATTCTATTGTCGGGAGTAATTGTTTGTAATTCTCTGAGACCATCCTTAATTCTCCTACCAAGAGTACCTTCTGCCTGATAACCTACAAATATCAATGTATTTCTAGGATCACTAGCCATAAGTTTCAAATATTCGACAGCAGGGCCTCCAGTAAGCATTCCAGAAGTGGCTATTATTAGTGCAGGTCTATCCTCAACGATATCAGGACGGGCTACATGGCCCTCAATGATGTTGAAATATTCTGCTGTAAAAGGATTCTCGCCACGATATATCCTATCCTTAAGCTCACGGTTAAGATATTCTGGATACTGCGTGTGTACTGCTGTAACTTCACTAACAAGGCCCTCGATATAGATGTTTATTGGGGGTATAAGCTTCTTTTCAATAGCATCATTAAGTACGAGCATTATTTCTTGACCGCGTCCTACAGCGAATACAGGTATTAATACATTACCTCCCTTCTCAATAGTCTTCTTAATAATATTGATGAGCATTTCCTCAGCCTCTCTTCTACTCTGTTGCTTAGTAGCGCCATAGGTTGACTCCATGATCAAGGTCTCTACGCGTGGAAACTTATCATTTGCTTTCTCGAGTAATCGAGTATTACTATACTTGAAGTCTCCAGTATAGACAACGTTGTGTAGTCCAGCCCCAACATGTATATGTACCATTGCAGAACCTAGTATGTGCCCAGCATTATAGAATGTTATTTTTACATCGGGGGCTACATCAGTAACCTCATTATATTCCAGAGGTATTGTATGAAGTATCATAGTGAGTAGATCCTTTTCAGTATATAGTGGAGATTTACCTTCTCTCTGAGTAACCTCTATGTAATCGCGGAGCATTAGAGCCATTAACTCACGCGTAGGCTTTGTAACGTATACTGGGCCTCTATATCCGTACTTGAATAGTAATGGAGCTAGTCCACAATGATCTAGATGGGCATGTGTATAACCACCGCGTCGAGTTCCTCGATCTTTATAGAATCTATATCTATGTATGGATACATTCTCTCATAGTCAGGGCCACCGACATTAACACCTATATCCAGTAAGATCCTGCTCTCCCGGGTCTCTAATAATATGGCTGATCTACCTACCTCCATAAACCCTCCTAAAGCAGTTATTCTAACATAATTCGTCTTAAACAACGGATCGCGGTGTATTCGATCCCCAATATATCTTAAGAAGTTAAGCCTGTAGTCACTCTCACTAAGTATATGATTAATTACTGTATTCAATGCCTTAGACTCAAGAGGACTAGCTCTAAGAACTACTGGTCTCCAGCCAGTCTCAGCCATGATTAAGTGTCTTAGTGTAGCACCTTTACCAATAACGATTCCCGGTTTTTCAGCTTTAATCCATACTTCACCAAGTGTCTTATCAAAAACCATGCTTTTAGGATCGATGCCTGCATCCTTAGGCACTATCTCAAGTATCTTCTCCTTAGCCTGTTCTGGTGGAAGCCTAGCCTTTGGATCAATTCTTACAACAACTCTCTTCTTAACCTTCTTAGCAATAGCCTTAATCAATGCCAGTTTATCAGCTATAGCCCTACGGTTCTTTACATAGATAGCTATCTCTGGTCCTTCAAACTCTATACGTGTAAGCATAACCTCTGGTGGTAACTCAGCAACTATAGTCTTAAGCACGAACTCTCTAGACTTATCCATTAATATACTTTTCAAAACCAAATACACACCTCAGCATATCTATACCACGTTCCTATTATGGCTAAAACCAACCCTATCCTTTACCACAATACAATAACCATTTATCATCTAGCATATTATAATGCAAACGATTTAGTTAATAAGTCCAGCATCTGTAAAATGCTCTACCATGAAACCTTTTTATAATTTTCTACGTAATAGCTTTTAAAAGAAAGCGGTTGAGAAGTACTTATTCTTGCTCTATTGTTCTAACAACATGTTTTGGAGTAAACAGTATTGTCTCCTTACTATAAACATCCCTGCCTATTATGACCACGTCTACGCCTTCTCCACTCCACGAATCTCTCTCAACTGCAGCCTTTACAGCTGATAGAGCAAGTTGTTTAGCCTCTTCAATACTAAGGTCTTCTCTATAATTGTTTTCAAGGACGCCAAGGGCTGTGGGAGAACCTGAGCCTGTGGCAATGTATTCTTCTTCACTAACAGTACCAAACAGGTCTACGTAGTATAGTCTTGGTTTAGTATCATATCCCGCTAAGAGTAGCTGTACTATAAAAGGAAGTATTTTAGAATACGAAGACAATACATTGGCTAAATAAGATGCTATAGTCTTTACATAGGGCTTAACGCCTGTTTCAAGTTCATAATAGTTTACAACAGCCCTAGCCAGGTTAACCAAATACTGTGCATCAGCTACAAGTCCTGATATAGTCATAGCCATATTATCTGTTATCTTTTGTATCTTCTCAACTTTTTTATGGGATACATAGGTGCCAGCAGTAGCTCTCTTATCAGCAGCTATTACAACATAATCTTTAAGTCTTATTCCAACAGTTGTTGTTTTTGACTCTCTTATCTTATTTGAAGAAACCATTAATAATACACCCAATCAAAACCCTTTTCTAGTAAAGGAAATATATATGACCATTTTTAAGCGTATGGTCTCTAGTGTTCAGAGATAAATAGTATAGAAGACTCAACTATATAGTAGAGATAATTTGTTAAATCATTTGGTGTATATTGGTTGGAAACATACAAACACCACGTAATAGAACTACCTAAAAAGGTCGTTGTTGGAGAGGGTATACTTGATAATATACCGCTATATTTAGAGGAACTAGGTTTTAAGAAAAAGAATATTGCCGTAATAACAGGACCTACTGTTTACAGTAAGATCAGTTCTAAAGTTGTCGACATACTCATCGATAGCGGTTATGATGTACAATATTGGATCGTAGATAATGCGTCAAAGGATTTAGCTGATAAAGTCAAGGCTGAAGTTAAAAAAGTAAAGCCTAAGATAATAATAGGAATAGGCGGAGGTAAATCAATCGATATAGCTAAGTATGTTGCTTCAAAAACAGGTAAACCATTTATCAGTATACCAACAGCTGCAAGCCATGATGGAATAACTAGTCCCTTTGCCAGTTTAAAGGGGTTTAATAGGCCTACGAGTATAAAGGCAGTTACACCAACAGCTATTATAGCTGATATAAGTGTAATAGCTAATGCGCCGAGAAGGTTACTTAATTCGGGAGTAGGTGATCTTATAGGTAAACTTGTAGCTGTAAAAGATTGGAGATTAGCCCATAGGCTTAAAGGAGAATATTATGGAGAATATTCTGCACAATTAGCACTTTTATCAGCTAAACATGTTATGAAATATCATGAACTGATAGCTAGTGGTAACCCGGAGGGCGTAAGGATAGTTGTTGAAGGACTCATTAGTAGCGGTGTTGCTATGTGTATAGCTGGATCAAGTAGGCCTGCGAGTGGCTCAGAACATTTATTCAGCCACGCACTAGACATTTTAGCTCCGAAGCCTGCACTCCATGGAGAACAGGTGGGTATAGGCACTATAATGATGCTATACCTCTACGGAGATCCCAGGTGGAAGAAAGTTAGGAATGTATTACAGAAGATAGGTGCACCAGTAACTGCTCGTGAACTAGGTATTCCGGATGAAATCATTATAAAAGCGTTAACTATAGCACATACGATAAGGCCCAGATACACTATTCTAGGTGAAAAAGGACTTACATGGGAAGCCGCTGAAAAACTAGCTAGAGCAACTGGTGTCATTGATTAGTATTCTTTGCCTCAACGGATTGTTCTCCAATTTGCTTCTCTTCATCTTTAGCCTCTACAGCCTCCTCCTTAACTTCCCTCTTTTCTGGGGCCTTCTCCTCTCTCCTCTCAAATATTTCTTGAAACACTATCTTCTTTACATCTTCCTTCAGGAACTCAAAGATATTGCTTACGAGGGCTATCTTAGCATATTGTATATCCTTCTTAGTCATGATCTTTGTGGGTATCTTTATATATAGTGTCTTCTCCTCAACATTATACTCTAGATCAACCTCTTCCATTTTAAGGCCGAGATGTCTAGCCGTCAAAGCCCTAGCCTTATCGACAGGATCTTCTAATTTACGTACAACTCTAACCTTGTAAATTAAGGTCTTACCAGCAAGTGGATGATTAAAGTCTACAACTACACGACCACCACTAATACTCTTAACAATACCAGTCTGACCACCATACTCAATTACATCACCTAATTTGACATCAATACCGCGCCTCCTAAATTCACGTATACTAAAAACCTTGATCTTGCTAGGGTCTCTTGTTCCATAAGCTTTTTCAGGAGGTACTATAATCTCTTTTTCAGCACCTGGTTCGAGTTCTTTTAATGCCTCATCAAGGCCCTTTATAACCCAGCCCTTGCCAATAACTACTAATTCCGGTCCATACAATCTATTAGAGTCGTAAATACCTTCTTTCCTAGCAATCTCTTCATTAGTCGTATCAACTATGTTACCAGTCTCCTTAACATGTACAGTATACTCTAAAAGTATGAAGTCTCCATCCTTTAGAGCCATCCTTAACCAATCCCCCAAACCAACTACTCTTTACTCTATGCAATAAAGCGTTATTAGTCTAAAATACTTTATGAATATACTTAGAGGGATTTTGCAAGGTTCCAAATCCTGTCTCCAATACGATGTATGTTTTCAAGAACCCTACCACGTTTAATAATTCCTTTAACTAATTCCTCTGATTTAACTAATGATCTTGCTACCACAAATGGTTTTTTATATTTCTCCTCCACTACAACAACAGCTTCGTTCTCCTTAAACTCACCATGAACCTCTCTTATGCCAGGAGCCATTATGTCTGCTCCACGTAATAAGGGTTTTACAGCACCCATATCAACTACTACGTAGGGTAACCACTCGTAGCCTTTCTCGAGAAGTAGTGTTAAGAGAGGATAGAACTTGGCTTCATATATATAGAAGGAAGGTATTCCATCAATAACTATTATCTCTCCAAGATCCTTTTCAACAACTTTCTCAACTCTCTTGAATTCTAGAGGTAGATTAGGATAATTTTTTAATAGCTCTCTCTTTAATGTCTTAACTTCTTTTTTCGATAAAAACCATCTTTTAACCATTATCTCACCAGCTCATATACTTATATAGTTACATAGTTTAACTAGCTCCCTTAAACTTAAATAGAGGTTTTTGTAAACCTAGTGTCTATAGTAGAGGATGTATGGATACAACTAAGTGTTCATGTGATTATGGAGAGGAGGGAAATGGTCGAGACTGCACATAAGATCCTCCAGGAATCAATTGGTACAGTTGTACTCATAAAACTCAAGGGTAACCATAGTGTCAGGGGTAAGCTTAAGAGTTATGATCAGCATTTAAATATAGTACTTGATGATGCAGAAGAAATACTTGAGGACGGTAGTTCCCGTAAACTAGGTACTATAGTCATACGCGGGGACACAGTCGTACTTATAAGTCCAACTTCACCTCTATAGACAATGATGTATAGGTGTATTTTATGACAAAAGGTACTACAAGCTTCGGTAAAGCAAGCAAAGGTAAAACACATATACGTTGCCCAAGATGTGGTAGACACTCATATAATGTTGCTAAGAAATACTGTGCTGCATGCGGCTATGGTAGGAGCCGTAGAATTAGACGCTATAGCTGGCAGAATAAGAAAGTTAATCGCGTTAGAATAAGATAAAACCCTATTACTATAGACATGTACTCATTTACTATGGACACATAGTTTTATGTACTATTACAACATACAAGTGTTTAACATAAACCATCGATATTGTATTAAAGAATCGATGTTATAGATATATTTAATTCCTAATACCTTAACACCATAGTATTAACAAGCGACTTTTCTCCAATAATTTTAATCCAAATATAGCTACCTTATAATTTCTTAGTAGTTTTTAGGGAGCTAAGGTCATTCCATTTTGTAATTTTGTAGATTCTAGCATATTTCTTAGAGTTTAATCTGGTATTCTAATTATTAATTATTGACTAATTAATAAGACATTATTTATAGCTAAGATGAAACCATGTATTGCCAGAGTCTCTATTATCAATCATACCTTGAGAGTTGAGACCCTAAATGAGTATAATCGGGTACCATGACGGCCAATATGGGGAAGTCTTTACCGACCGCTAGGTAGGAAGCAGTATACTTCAAATAAATTATATTTTAGTTCTTCTATCAGTTTATGTAGAAATTCTTGTGAAGAAAATCTCATAGATCAGACTATTTAGCATCCACGGGTGTATGTAGAAAAGAAATAAAAGAAATAAAAGGGAGCTCAATAGACTAGTTTTGTAATAGTAGATGGGCCGGTAGCTCAGCCTGGAAGAGCGCCGCCCTTGCAACGGTCTAGGCAAGATCCGAAGTCGCAGGAAAGGCGGAGGTCCCGGGTTCAAATCCCGGCCGGTCCATTTTCTTATTTTGCTTTGCTATTATTATGTATGTTATTGTTAATAGATATTGTTGTATTGTTAAGACTAAACTGTATATTACATAGAATCTTTCATCGAATATCATTAGTGTTAGTTTGTCTACTATTTGTATTAATTGCTGGTTTGGCTGTTTGATATGGGCATGTAACCACCAGCTTGTAGGGAATGCTACTGGCCATAGTGCTATTGTTAGTATTGTTACTATGGCTGTTATTTTCACTACTTTGCTATTTGTTAAAATAGTTATTATAACTGCCATGGCAATTGTCGGTACTAAGTATTGATGATTTACTCTCCAGTAAGTTGTTGTATATATGATATATGCTATTGCGGCAACTATTACTGGGTTAAGCCTTTGTTTTACCATCCTAATTATTAGTATCATCATAAGTATTGCTGATGGTATATACCAGTACTCTATAGCCCATAGCATATCATAACCGTATTCTTCATGGAGATATGTTGCTAAGCTAGATATTCCATTAAAGCTATAGACTATAGGATAAGTATAACCAGGTTTAGAAGATAAGAAAACCGTCTCTATAAACACTTTGAATGAGTTGGGACATCCAATAAAGAATGGAGTAAGAAAGACCGTAACAGGTACTAATAAGCCTATTAAATACCTAGTAAAATCTCTCCACCGTCTCCACAATAGCATGTATATAATAAGTACCAGAGCCGGGTAAAGGAATGTATGTTTAGTAAGTAGCGTTAATGACAGAAATATACCGGATACAAAGGGTTTTTTATTAAGGAATAATAGCGATGCTAAGAAAAAAGTAAGTGCAACCTGATCAAACATTCCATATATTGATGATATATAGATCGTCATAGGGTTAAGAAAATATAGTGTAAAGCCAATGAAAGGCCATAAGCCGTGTTTGAATCTGCGAAGAAACATATAGAGAAGAAATGCTGATATAATATCAAATAATATAAGTACGGTTTTAACTCCAACAATCCAATCCATAGGAGCATATACATAATATGTACTGCCATACCATCCAAATTCAATACTAGATTTTACAAATAATCTAATGAATGATATAATAAAGACCCATATAGGCCCATATACATAAGGCCACGGGTAAGCCCACTTTTCTGAAACCCAATGACTCCCATCAGCATACATATAGAAGCATAAACCATGTCTAAGAAACGTATCTGCAAAACCTGCGAATTGAGGTATATCCGAGCCCGTAGAATAAGGCGCTATATATATTCTAAGAAATAGCCCGATAATTAATACTATAAGTAATAGGATTCGTTTTCTATAGATTCCTCTCGATAATGAGGATATATATTCCACAAATACCCTCCAATAAAACTATTTAATTTTAAGTCTAAGATAAATCTCTTCACTTGGAGATACACATGTTATCCTTTGAATCCTTTCAGGTTCGGTTATTATGAGCTCGCCTTCCCTAATAAGTGTAGAGTATTCTTCATCAGATAATATATTATGGAGAACGCTAAGATCTAGTTCACGCAAAACATGGCAGGCTGCAACAGAAGCTATATGATGTCTAGATATGGGTTGGCTGGCTTCCTGGATCTTACAAAAATATACAATAACTCTATCCCCCAACTTTCTTCACCTTAGGCTTAATCTTCTTAGGTACAAGGCCTTTAATCAAACCAACAGCATATACTATGGACTCTGGCCTTACTGGACAACCTGGGACATAATAGACTCCATCAACTTCAATACCTCTTTCATCAAGGATCTTTAAGAGTTCCGGTACCCCTCCAATTACTGAATAGCTACTATGCCAAATATTACCTCCACAAGCACATGATCCAAGGGCAATTATTATTCTTGGACGAGGCATTGCCTCAATAGCCCTCAATACTTTAGGAAGAGATTCTATAGTTATAGGCCCTGTCAATAAAGCTGCATCAGCGTGGCGTGGGCTAACAACTAGTTTAACCCCGAATCTCTCAGCATCATGGTATGGGGTAAGTACATCTAAAACCTCGATATCACAACCATTACAACTACCAGTATTGAGGTGAAAAACCCATATACTTTTTCCCAGAAACTTAGGCTTACTCAATTCCACCACCAAATCTATTTTCAATAGCTCTTAGAAATCTGCTCTTTCTACAATCTGGATCTAGATCCACATAGTTCTCTACAAGAGGGCTTTTAGTAACTACGTAATCACCCATTCTTTTAGTAGAGAATAATTTCCCACATTCTCTGCACTTATTCGGCTCATGAACTATTATATCATATAGATCGCTGATATCATTAGTTGCAAGCTCGAATTCACGTGTACCCTTAATAGCTCCAGTAGGACATACATCGATACATCTCCAACAGAAAATACAGCGTCCAACAAAGTAGCGTAAAGATACATATCCATCGCGGGTGTTTATTAACTCTAAAGCATTAGGTGGACATGCATTAACACATGCGCCACAGCCAATACATTTGGTCTCATCAATATCTATTTTACCACGAAAATCACTAGTTACAAGAGGCTCTTCGTAAGGATAGCGACGCGTAACTCTTCCACTACGGCCAGCAATAACTAAAGCCCGGAGAAAACCTAGTCTAGATCTACGTATATTCTTCAGACTCATAACACCTCATCTCCAACGATACATTATCTGATCCAGACTCTTTCTATGTCCATGTTTATCTATTATAAATACACGATCGGTACATGAAAAACATGGATCAATACTAGCTATCGTAATAGGGGCATCAGCTAAAGGCTGATCGCGGAGCATTACACGGAGAGCAGGTATATTCTGATATGTAGGTGCACGGACTTTCCAACGATAGGGTTTTCCACGGCCCGTTATAACGAAATGTATATCCTCACCACGTGGAGCTTCAACAACGGATACGGCCATACGTCCTTCAGGTATATCGAATTCTTCAATCATTATAGGTCCTTGAGGCAATTGATCAAGTAATTGTCTTATAATTGATATACTTTCATAAACTTCGTCAACACGTACGAGAAACCTTGACAAATTATCGCCTTCATCATACACTGGTACATTAAAGTCTGCATAACCATAAGCTGCATATGGCAAATCACGTCTTATATCACGATCTAGTCCCGAACCTCTAGCTGTTGGTCCTACAACAGATAGTTTACGTGCATCTTCTCTAGGCAATATACCCGTTCCCTTAAGTCTCTTCATGATCTGTGGTACATTAACCATTGTCTTAACTAATTCCGCGAATTCCTTTTCAATAATTTTTAATACATCAAGTGCCCTCCGTTTCTTTTCCTCATTAATATCCTTACGCACTCCACCAATCAAGTTAATACCGTAAGTCTTACGGCTGCCAGTAAGCATTTCAGCAATAACCATTACATGTTCACGTATCCTCCATGTATGCATAAAGCCAGTGTCATAGCCCAATAAATGCGCCGCTACACCTACCCATAGTAAGTGGCTATGTATTCTCTCAACCTCTAATACAATACTACGTATAAATTTAGCACGTTCAGGAATCTCTATACCAGCTGCCTTTTCTATAGCTTGGGCATAACATACACTATGTTCAAAACCACATATACCACATATACGTTCGGCAACAAAGTTTACCTGCTGATAAGTAAGCTTAGACTCACCAAGTTTCTCAATGCCCCGATGGACATGGAAGCCTCGATAACGTACATCAACGACACGTTCTCCTTCAACATATAGCTCAAAATACTCTGGCTCATGAAGAGCTGGATGGTAGGGGCCTACAGGTACAGCTACTCCGGTTGGAGCCTTACCCCAGGACCCAACCTTCTCACTTGAGATAATAACTTGCGGTTTAACATTATAAGGTACTTCCTTACGCAATGGATATAGATCTTTGGGCCAATAAGGTGGGAGTACGAGTCTATACTGTTTACGACCACTAAACTCTATACCAAGTAGATCTCGTGCCTCCATTTCACACCAATCAGCAGCAGGAACGATATCAACGATAGATGGTATCGTGGGATTATTTGGATCAGCATATACTTTTAATACTATATTTAATCCATTACGATCATCGCCAAATATGTGGTATAAAGCATAAAATCCATTAATACTTCTCTCATCAGCACCTACACAAGTACGAAAGAAACAATCCATATCCCAATATATGGCCTTCGCTAAATCACGTAACTTACTAGAAGATACTGTAGTATATACTGTGTCATCAGACACATGAATGTCCGCTCTAGGTTCTATAGCCTTTATAGCGTCGATGTATTTAGAAATGATGTCCATACAGCATCACCCTAGTATCCTGCTAAATACAATAGTATAGACACTATTATAAACGGTATGTAGATCTTTAGGATCGATATAGGTGCTATATCTACCCTAGTTCTACCGAGTAGGGCGGCTATTAGACCATATAATACCCATAAAATAATCGCCATGGCGAAGGACCCTATTAAGAGATAAAGCCAGTTATTAGTAAATGGTAATAATATTAGCATCGATGGGACTAGTTTTACGAATAATCTCTTAATAAAGTTACTATACATGAACATACCTAATATGGGGCCGCTAAATTCTATAAGAGCCCCTGAAGCAAGCTCGGGTTCTGCCTCAGCTATATCAAAAGGTATTCTACCGCTGGCAACATATGCTGATACAAATAACGTTATCACAAGTAGGATCATTGACGCTCTTAACAGACTTGTAGAACCCAATAGGAGGCCTGGAGAACCAGTAAAGAACATATAGAGGCCAAGTATTATTACAAAGAATACTTCATTAACTAAGGCAAGCATGACTTCACGCGAAGCACCTATTATGGCAAATGGATTAGATGTAATAAACGGTACTGTAGTGAATATTGCCTGTACAAACAGGAACAGTGTTATGATTACGATAAGCACGTAACGATACCCCATTAACACCATGGAAACCGTAAATATAATGGTTAATATTGCAAGCATCGCATATAATAAGGACAATATTATTATATGAAGCCCTCCCTCTGGGATAACTAGTTCCTTCTCAAATAATTTAAGCAAATCATACCATGTTTGTGTTATAGGGGGGCCTATACGGCTATGTACACGAGCCCTAATTTTTCTCTCAATACCATCCATTAAAGGCGGAATTAGAAGAGATAATCCTGCAAACACTATGGAAAATATTAGATACTCCACCAGACATATTCACCTCAATACATTCAGTATAGCTATCACTAGTAAAGCTATAGTAAAGAGTAATCCAGCCCAGAGCGAGGCAAGTAATACTGATTCAAATAATGACTTTTGAAACTTTAATAAATACTTCATTATTAAATTTACAAAATATATAATGACCAATTCTATCTTCTCACCTGCTCTTACAATACTTACCATAATATATTCAAGCAACTTAGGAGGGCTTCTACCAATAACTCCTGTACCCTTCTTAATCTTCTCAAGAAGCTTCTCTAAATGTCTTAAAGCAGACGCTCCTAACGAGCTCATGCCTCTATCCCTCCAAGCCATACATCAGCTTCTCTAATAAAAGCATGGCGATACATGACCATTGATAGTCCGAGCACCACTAAACCTAGTACATATATTAGAGTTATTTCTAGATTATATGGTATAGTAAGATAAATCATTGGTATTACTGGTACTATGATAAGTGATAATGCAAGCATTTCTTCGGAAATTACTTGTGTATCTTCAAGAGATATAACGGGTCTGTAAGTCTCTCTAGCATAAGAACCTGTATATACACCTAGATACTTTATTGCATATACTATAGAGAATATTGATGAAAATACCATGCCTACAAGTAATGCAAGAGAGTAGAATGTACCGTGGGTAAGTAACTGAAATGCTACAGCAACTACAAGGAATTTCATAAGAAATCCTAATGTTGGAGGAACCCCTATTAATGAGAGAAATCCTAGAACTACAGGGAAATATATTTCTTTAGCTATACGTGATAAATATCCTAAACGATAGATCTCTCTGGTATTTGCTAGTAACTCTATAGAACCTGTATTGAGAAATACTTGGGTCTTAACTATACCGTGATATAATATATAAATATATGTAATGGCAAGAACTACTTCTCCGAGTATTGGTAGAAAACTAATGAACATAGTCATTACACCGTAATGGCCCATAGAGCTATACGCTAGTAATTTTTTAACGTCGGTTTGAGCAGATGACATTACGAAGCCGTAAATTGTGGTCAATAATCCTTGTATTAATAAGAGATACATGAATACATTTGTATCTAATGATAATGTATGATATAGTCTTAAGATACCATATATAGCCATTTTAGACATTAATCCACTAAATATAGCAGTAGTTATTGATGGTGCTTCACTATATGTGTCTACAAGCCAGAAATGTAGAGGTATTTGTCCAAGCTTTGTAGTGAATCCTATGAGTAATAGGAATGTTATAATTGGATTAACACTTATCCCCATAGAAGCTAGCTCATTAAATCCTATCAATAAGCCTTTTTCAATACCTAGGCTAAGAGACACTATGGCAAGCCATGTAAACAACGATATATCTCCAGTTGTTGCACATAATACGAGATATTTAGTGGCTATATTCCAGTTGCCAATACCCCGCTCAATAAGTATTAGTATAAATCCGAGTATTTCAATACTAATCCATAGAACTACTAGTTCAATTAAATTATAGGCGGTAAAGAACATTATTAATAGTACTAGTGTAGAGTCTATGATAAATTGTAATGGAGCTATACGGCCAAATAATATTCTTAAATAACCTTCGCTATACAAGCTTATGGCGAGGCAAGCTAAGGAACAGAGTATTATAAAGAATATTTGTAGGTTGTCTATTTCTATGGCTCCCAGAATTAATGGTATCCATATACTAAGATAAGCTATTAAACGTAATGCTCTACTCAATTTTCTCCTACGATCGGAGAATATATTAGCTACTAGAATTAACATGAATAATACTAACCAGTAGATGTACTTGACAGCCACTATTTCCATAGGCCATCACGTCCTTTTAGCTGTTACATAGAGCGAATATATGAGTACAAGTAGTGGGGGTATTGATACCATATATAGAATCATATAGATCATCGGCTTCAAATATAGTAATATTATTACTAATGGAAATATAAGGCTTGAGCTGGATAAGGCTAATGTACAATACTCCATAATCCTAACATGTTCAATTCTTTGATTATCATCATATAATAATACTGGCTCGCCATAATAGATCCTTATATATCTAAGACCAATAAGTATGGATGTAACAATGGCAGAAACCACGGATAATATGAGGAGTATACACGGAATACTTGGAAAACCATTAATAGCCGAAAATACCGCTAACAACTTAGATATAAAACCAGCTGTCGGAGGAATACCCATTATAGAGAATAATGCTAGATATCCTGCAAGAACAGAGTATGGAAGTATCTTAACAAGGCCTCTTAATCTGTGTATGAGTCTTAAACCAGTTACTTGTTCAGCTAATCCTATATCCAGAAATAGCGTGGCCTTATATCCGGAATGAGCTGCCACAGATAGAATTAACGCGGCAAACACATCTGTTCCACCGTGAAGTAAATAATAGCCTAGAATAGCCATTGAAAATCCATTTCCCGCAATAGTGCTATAGGCTAGCAGTCTTTTTCCATCTCTTTGAACATAAGATTGCAGACCCCCATAAATTATAGAAATAAGTCCTATGACTATGAGAGTATAAGCTATAATATCATGTCCTATAGATGCGATCATTGAAACCCTTAATATCCCATAAATACCCATAGCTGTCATGACGCCACTTAGGAGGGCAGATGCAGGGGCAGGAGCTACAGAGTGTGCATCAGGTAACCAGAAATGTGGTGGTGCCTGTGCAGCCTTGGCTATAAAGCCCACTAGCAACAATGGTGCTAGGTATAATGGTGTTTCAACGGCTCCAAGTTCCCAATAGGGTTTAAGAAGGACGTCAAGTACATGGAGTTGTGTAGCAAGAGCTGAAACAAGCATAAATACACTAACATAGATCATTGTAAATAATGTTAGCTCAAAAGTAGCTGCTGACACTAGTAGGAATCTCTTGGATGCTCTAGTACTGCCCTCAATACTATGTTCTTCGCCGAGACTAACTAGGTAAAAACCCACGAACTCTGCCAAGGTCCATGAAATTGCAAAGAATAATATATTTGGAGAAATGAATGCCGTGATTAAGAGTATAGAGAATAGATCTATTGTAAATGATAGAGTGCGAGGATACTTTCCAATCGTAGTATATCTAATAGTATATATGGATATTGGTATAGCAACAAAGAAAGATATAGATCCAAATAACAATGATATCTTATCTATGTAACCGCCCATGAATAGTATTAAGGATATACTCCATAATAGAATATAGCTAAGAATCTTTATACTAATTGCTATCTTCTCCCTAGAAACTCTATTACTGAGGAGAACGATCAGTACTCCTATTATATAAGAAAGTAATAAAAAATGTATAGAATAATTGTAGAATGTAAGCTCGGCTGGCATAGGCTAGCGAGACCCCTCTCCTAGAACTTCAAAACGAGACTTAGCAAATACCTCAGCAACTTTCTCTTTAACTCGATCAAAAACTCTTGGTTCCTCTCCATAGAATATTGCTCCAGTAGGACACATCGCATAACATGCAGGCTCTAATCCCTTTTCCCTGAGACGACTACATAGATCACACTTAATAGCCACCCTAGCCTTTGCATCAAGTTCCGGTATACCAAATGGACACGCATATAGGCATGCCATGCAGCCTATACATTTACTCTCAACAACATATACCGATCCAAACTTATCACGCGTCATAGCACCAGTAGGGCATACATCGATACATGGTGCCTTACGGCAATGCATACATGAAACGGGTATTTCAAGGCCTATACTGGTTCTATAAACCTTAATAAATGGGGTATTGTTGATAAAGCCGCAGGCAGCCTCACATACGCCACAGCCAATACATGTAGACAGATCTATTATTCTCAGATACTTTGCCGTTGATATGAGATCATCCGTCATAGAACTTGTTTCAGATCCAGACATCAAGGATCACCTCTTCAAGATCTAGGTAAGGGTGCAAGTTTTAGTTTTCGTGCTCTCATCCAGTAGTCAAGGCTTCTAGCAGCTCTTAATCCAGAACCAACTGCTGGCCCGAGTTTTGTTGGGCCATTAACGACATCGCCTGCTGCAAAAACCTTTGGATTGCTTGTCTGCATATTATTGTTTACAACGATTGTATTCCACTTAGTGAGTTCTATACCTAGTTTCTCGAGTGCTTCCTTATCCTCCGGAAATACTGGTGGGGTACTGCGTTCTCCGGTTGCAAATATTACAGTATCTGCTTCTAGTGTGAATTCAGAGCCAGGTATTGGAATAGGTCTAGGCCTACCACTCTCATCTAGTGGGCCGAGCTTCATACGCTGGAATTTAACACCTTTAGCGACACCATTTTCAACAATAATCTCCGCTGGAGAGGCTAATTCTATAACATTTACACCTAGTCTACGTAGTCTTTCAATTTCATATAGACCTGCAGGTGCTTGCTTAACTGTACGGCGATACACTAGGTGAGTTTCTGCACCATTTTTAAAGGCCTGTTCAGCAGCATCAATAGCTGAATATCCTCCACCAATAACTATAACTTTCTCGCCACGATGCGGAGGCTCCTTTCTAAGGCCCAGCTCATATAATCTATGCTGATATAGGTACTCTAATGCCGTATATACACCCTTAGCATCTATACCTGGTATACGAGGCATTCTTGACCTCCATGTACCAGTTGTTATAAGTACTGCATCATATTCTTCGATAAGTTGATCTAGAGAAACAGTTTTCTCGATAAATTCATCGCCCTCTTCATGAACCGGCTTTGTACCTGAATAAACCTTTGTCCGAAGTATGAACTTTACACCAAACTTTTCCTCAAGCTCCTTAATACCGCCCATAACGGCTTCTCTAGAGATTCTCCAGGGTGGAATAGCAAATATCATTAACCCACCAGGTAGAGGAAGTTTATCATAAACATCAACATCATATCCATGACATACTAGATATCCTGCTGCAGATAAACCTGCTGCACCAGCACCGATAATAGCGACTTTGGCTCCTATAGATTCCGGTTTATCATGGCACATGAATGTAAATCTCATTATTTTAACCAACTTCATGGAGCACCTCTAGTATGCTGTTATTACTCTTATAGCCGAATTAAAGTTCTTCTAGGGTAAATATTATCTGTGATGCAACCATTTTATACCTAATGGGTATAGACTAGATAAACTCTACGGTAAAGATATACTGTTGTATAGGTATCCCACAGAGTATATATGGTTGAAAAGGATTAGTATTCATCTAAACAAATATATGGTGTGCAAACAATGGGATTTATTCGCTGTTTACCGGGGAGTTAATAGGGATCAATGCCATTGGATCAAGAAGTTATTAGGCCATGAAGTAGAAGGCTGGCTATTGTAAAGTATATAGTAAGCCCAGCAATATCTGATACCGTAGTTATTAGAGGAGCCGATATAATGGCGGGATCAACTTTAATGAGCATAGCTATAAATGGGAGTAAAGCACCCATGAGACTAGCTACAATAACTATGAATAGAAGAGCTAATGCTACAATCAAGGCTATAAGTACTTTACGAGAAGTCATTAATGAAACTAAGAAAGCAACTGGCGCAACTGTAAGAGCAAGAAGTGCTGATGAGAGAAGTTCCTTACCAAGTATTCTTAGGAAATCATATGGATGAGCTTCACCAGTAGCAAGACTTCGAATAACAAGTGTAGCAGCTTGCGAACCGACATTACCTCCAGTATCTATTAATAATGGTATAAAGAAGCTGAGAGCTACAAGTCCTGATATAACGTGTTCAAAGCTACTAATAACGTATACGGTTATAGATTGTAAAAGATACAGTACTATGAGCCATGTAGCACGTCGTCGAACAAGCTCAGTAACGCGGGCTGTAAGATAACTACCTCGTACGACCTCGCTAATACCACCAAACTTCAATATGTCTTCAGTAGACTCTGCAACAATAACATCTATAATATCATCAACGGTTATAACACCCAATAACCTACCATTCTCATCTATCACAGGTATTTCAGTAAGATCATATTTAACAACTAGTCTAGCAGCTTCCTCCCGATCAGCCAATACATGGACTTTTGCAGGAACAGGCTGAACTATGTCTTTTAATAACTTGTCTCTTGGAGAAGCCATAAGTTTCTTTAGATCTATCCATCCAATAAGCTTACCATCGCTTTCAACAACGTACACGTATTCAAGTCTATCATATAGTCCGAGCTGATACTTAACAAGATATTTTTCAAGAGCTTTAGAAACTATTTCATTAGCAGAAAACACTGGAATGCGCGTAGTCATTACACCACCTGCGCTTTCAGGCGGATATTTAAGTATCTCCGCAACTTCCTCAACCTTCCATGGCGGTAGCAAAGCTATTATTTGTCTCCTAATTCTAACAGGTAGTTTCTCGAGAATATCCGCTATAACATCAGGTTGCATCTCAGCTATTGCTCTAGCTACCTTAGAAACCCCCTTGATCATAACAACTTCATACAGTAGGTCCTCAGATAATCGGGGAAGAATTTCTACGTAATAGTTTCCAGGGATAATGCCGATTAGTTTTCTCCTATAATTACTGTCTAGTCTCTCGAGAACATCAACTAGATCATATGGTTTCAGCCCTAGAACATACTTTCTAAGATCATCCATTCTATGACTACTAATTAATTCCTCGATGTTTTCAACTATTTCTTCAATGCCTCCTTTTATTTCTACTTCTTCACTATTAATTCCCATTATGATCGCCCTCAGAAGACTAAACTACATAAAAGGAATTATTGATCATAATTAAAATATTATTAGCTTAAGTAGTAGGGATATAAATAGGTTAGCTTATAGGGAGAAACCTTATTATAAAAACAGTTTTACATGGATATAATATAATTTCTTGACCCGCACTATTTTAGCTCTACTTTTTAATCTTAGACTCTACAACAACCATTGTAGACGTAGTCCTTATCTCGGGTAATTTTCTAATCTTATTTGTGATTACCTCTCTTATTCTCTCTAGACTTTCAGCCTCGATAACTGCTACTACATCGTATATACCATATATTACATAAACTTCCGTAACCTCAGGAATTTGGAAGAGCTCCTCCATAACTCTACTTTCAGCACCAATATCTGTCTGAATTAATACAATTGCCTTAGCTTTAGCCATTCTAAAATACCTCCCATTAAGCCTCTCTATGAATAACTATATAGGCGTAAATAATTAAGGTTTTCCTCGGCTGATACAGAAATCCAGGTGAGAGTAAAGAATAAACTGTGATAGAAATGAATGTAAGAATATATGTAGTGCACTATGAGGAAGATGATCCTCGAAAAAATACAGCCTTAAAAATGGCTAGAAAAGGTTACGCCATAATAACGAGAAGAATACCTCGTAAAGCCATAGTTCTAGATCCCTATGCTAGAGACTATCTTGGACCCTGGGATAGAATCTTTATTGAGAAGTTTGGCTTAGTGGTTGTAGATGCTTCATGGAAGAAGCTAACGCCAAATTATTTTAAAAAAATACCTGGATTACATAGAAAGCTTCCTTACCTAATAGCTGGTAATCCAATAAACTATGGGAAACCATATATGTTAAGCAGTATCGAGGCCGTAGTTGCTGCACTATATATTACAGGATTTAAAGATGATGCTATTCAATTAAAGGGACTATATAAATGGTTAAACACATTTTTAACACTAAACCAAGAACCTCTAGAGGAATATAGCAAGGTAAGAAGTAGAGAGGAATATATTAGGGTCATGGAATCATATATTCCATAAGCTTTCAAGTACTTCCATAATCTAAGGGAATAATCTATGATTTCCTACAAAGTTAGTACTATATGCCTAATAATAACCTTGATCATAATTCCATTTATTCCTATAACATTTACTGAAAGAGCATACGTTCAGGAAGAACCTATAGCTAAGCCTAATAATTACTTATATCCCATTTCAAGTAAAGACTTAGGACTAAACAAAGTAAGTGAGTTAAGAGTTGTAGAAGATTATGATAATGACGGGCTTCCTGATGCTATTATAGTTAATATTACGCATCTAACGGTATATTATTCATCAACTAATCCGATCATAGTATTTACTGGTCTACCCCCATTATACATAGATAGTTTATCTCACTTCTATGTTTTAGATAACCTATTATTCTTAATTACAAGCTATTCTAACGATCTTAGATTAACCATAGTCGATCTCGCCAATAGATCCGTGGTCTTAAACACTATTATAGACCGAGCTTTCATAAGTTTAGGAGTTCACGGCTTTTTGAAAGAAAATAATAGCTATACCATATACATTAGGATATTTGATCCATTTAGATTTAAAGAAGGGATCTTACCCATAAAATTCATTAGTAATGTTCTTAACGAATCCTATGTACTAATAGGGGATCCTTATTATCCTGAGGAAATAGAGCTTACCTATAATGTTATTAATGGATTTAGTAGAAACTCTTCAATAATTACTACCTATAACCTGAATGTACCAATTAATATCTTTTACAGCAATAATGAGGGTTTTATTGTTTCGTCAACTAACTGGAGTATGTATTTTAATGAAGAATATATCTCTATGTTTGCATATGACACCTACCTTCTAATAATCTCAAAATCATACAATAAGTATTATTTGAGGATAATAGATCCTTTAAATGGAACTATAGTATATTCTAAATATGTTCCACTTGTTATTGAAAACTATGCTTTTATTGATTACCGTGTGCTACGAAACAGGTTATCGATACTATATAAGGATTTCAATTCGTACAGAATATATTATTATACACTTCCAGATCTAGTATTCCTGGGATGTATAGAATTTCAAAGTAGTATTACACCATTAGCTCCATTAAGGGATATCGATGGAGATGGCTTACAGGAATACCTTATTGTTAATAAGGATTACTTAGGAATGATCTATACAAACAATATAACCACTGAAATGATCAAATGGATCCCATCAACATACGTATTTGACTGGAAGGGTATCTACGTATATGGCAATCAAACGTATATGTATATTACCATGGACTACATGGACAAGGGAACTTTGTTCCTACTAAAACTTGATATGGAAAAGAATCTGGACAATACACCGCCGAATATAATAATTAATTCACCGGTTGAAACCATATTAGAATCTCCAATATCTATAAACGCTACTGTATTTGATGATAGACCGATCTATAGCCTGGAGATTTCTATATCAGATTATCTAGGAAATATTTTATTCAATGAAAGAATTTACAATAATACTCATATAATTTACACAATTGATCTAGAGCCAGGCCGCTATACATTGAATATTTCAGCAATAAATATTGATGGCCTACGTAACTATACCATACATGTTTTTGCTGTTGTTGAGAAAGAGAATCCGCCTCCCGAGCCACTTATTATTGTTACTAAGCCTAGAAACTGGTCAGTTATATCATGGGAAAATCTTAATTTATCCTTGGCAGTTATTTACCCGGAACCTATAGATCTCTATGTATATATTAACAATACCTATGTTACTTTATTACATGGAAACGGATCTCTATCTATAGATATAGATCTATCGAATATGTTGGATGGAATATATGAGTTAATCATTAATACAAGTAATGCCAGTGTAAAATTGTATATAATTAAGGATGTATTTCCACCATTACTAAATATCATAGATCCACTTAATGGAACTATTATTGAGCACAGATTCAATCTCACATTTAATGTATCGGATATCTTTTTGAAGGAGGTACATGTATATATTGATGGCATAAGATTGTTCTACGTAAGAGATCCTGTTGAAAGATTCTTTTCAATAAATATCAATCCATGGACTTACGGATCCGGAAGACATGTATTAACCATTATTGCCTCAGATCTAGGTGAGCACTTAGTTTCAAAGAATATATCATTATATTTCAATGTATCAGTAAAGAACATCTATATACATGTTTCAATTAATACGACTAATGCCTCTTATGTCCAGGGAATATTACAGATAAATATTACATGTAACCAGGATCTAGTAGGTATTATTAGGCTTACTAATATACCTAGCGAAGAAACTTATGTAGCCGGACAGTGGAGCGGTAATATATCCTATTTACTAAATACTTCGATATATCCCGATGGAACCTACAAATTGTCAATTGATACAATGCTACCCAATGGTTCCTACACTAGTACATGGTATACAATAATACATATAGATAATAATGATCCAAAAATAACTATACAGATCCCATGGGATATTAGTGTATACGGATATTTTGTACCAGTCGACTATCTAGTAGAATATAGAGGATATTATGGAATATCAAATGTATTAATAACCGTATATGAGCCTTTCTTAAAAGAGATTAAAGTAAGTATTAATAATCAGTGGTATAATATCACGGAACTAGCCACTAGTTCGCAGAATTACAGCAATGGATTTCAAGCATTACTCATTATACCCGTACCTAATCCAGGGAATAACAATATAACATTCTACGTAATTGATGCACTTGGTCATTATTCTTTAGCTACAATAACTCTATACCTGGACCTCGAGCCTCCAATAGTATCCGGGGTTAGAGACATTATTTACAGTAAAACGTGTAGTATAAACTTAACAATAGATGCATATGATCTTAGTGGTATTAATGAAACATATCTTGTAATTAATGGATCAAGATATCCACTTAATTTAAATCATACAATGGTATTAAATCTCGATAATGGGATCTGGAATGGATACATTATTGTGAAAGACATAGTCGGCAATGTATATAATAAGTCTATTACCTTGATTATTGACAACGAGGCCCCATTTATAGAAATGACTTACTCCTTATCTAATACAAGCAATGGCTACGAATTAGATCTAACTGTACATGTGGGAGACAACATATCTGGCTTGGATAAAATATACATTTTCATTAATGGTGAAAAGGTTCTTGAAAGAGAGTATAGTGGTGAAAAAGATGATGTCTTATCACTTAGAAAGATCCTGAGACAAGGACAAGATCTTATGATCTTTGCCGAGGCCTATGATAATCTAGGCAATAAGGGTAATTATACGTATTTTATAGAATTAGGATTAACCCCCGAGAAGTCAAACACTTCACTAAGCACGTTACCAATGGGATCTGAAGTCTTTACTTCTTCAATAACTATTATAACTCTAATAGTTTCTGCTTTAGCCATATTAGTGATCATATACTGGATAACCAAAATAAGAAAAACCAGACAACAATAATTAAAATAAGGGGAGCAGCCCCGCCAACCACTAACGGGCCCCTCCGAGGGGCCTGAGGAAACACCACACACCCCACGGCCCCACGGCCCCGAAAGGGGCACGGCGAGTAGCCGTGGCAACGGCACAGAAACGACACGGCCGCCCCCGGATGGCTATGAGGCGGTGTGGGTCCTCCGGCAACGGAGGACCGGATAACCCGCTGATGGACGGTGGGCGGATGCGTTGAAACGGCCGGTCCCGTGGGGTGCAAGGCCGGATTCCCCGGGATGAGTTGCCGTGTGATCCGGGGGAATGGCCGCTTAGTCGAATGTGGTTAATACTGAATGTGGGTTATGACGGGGCTGCTCCCCAATTTACGTACATAGATTACATCATTATAGACACAAGTGTTCTTTTCTATGGGGATACTTAGGAGAAAAATCCCAGACCCCCGGATTTCCACTGCAATGTAATCTACTTGTATCCATAAATAAAAGTAGATATTAATTAGAGAAGGATCATGTGGGAATAGAATCAGGCCCTAGTTTATACAAACTTCTTTATTACTATTAAGATATAAGACTAAAATCATAATTTCCATAAGAAGTACTGGGGTCCATCCGTCTGACGTAAAGTTTACGAATTTATATTAAGAACTGGTATAATGAATTTCTCCAGTGGAAATGGAGGCTTTGTTTACTCCCCGGTAAACAATGAAACTTGGGTAATAGAGATAATTGTTGAGCTCCATTGTTTACTCCCCGGTTTATCTGGTTTGCTGCAACTGGAGGTTCCATGGGCTCTGTCCGGGGTTCTGGAGGCGAAAATAGGGAGTTTAACCCCCCAGTTAACAATAGGTTTGTTTATCAATAAATATGTAAATAGCCCTTATAGATACATGTTTTCTTAGCTACGCATAGTTATTCGAGGGAGCAGTATTTGTATCGAGTCAGGATAAGTGATCTTGATAAGCTTGTACAGAGGCTTAGGGAAAACGGGTTCTATGTTGGTAGACACTCGTATAGCTATAGGTTATTCTATAAAGGCAAGCTTGTTGCTGGACTTCATTTATATCCCGGATACCGTGAAGCTAGTTTAAGGCTTTACCGTGTACATCGAGATCTTGCTGAGGCTGTACGTGACCAAATTATCATGGCTATCCGGGATGTATTCCCTGACTATAAGATCGTAGTTAAATGGTATCCTCCGGAAAATCCTTAATAAGATCTTTTAATATAATGGATACTATCCCATATTTATATATATGTTTATACAGTAAGTAATGGGGATCTAATGGGTGTGTATTTGTTATGAAGAAACCCCGGATAGGATTCCTGATAAACCCTATAGCTGGGATGGGTGGACGTGTAGGGCTTAAGGGTACTGATGGAGAAGCGTATTTTGAGGCTTTAAGGAGGGGTGCGGAACCTGTAGCTCCTAGGAGGGCCATGGAGTTTCTGGAGAAACTAGATCCCCGGACAATAAGGTTATTGGTTGCACCGGGTCCTATGGGATGGGATATAGTTTCTAGAACAAGGGCTAGGGAGGCTGTGGAGGAGATCGTTGGGACGTTAACCGGGGGGTTAACATCAGCTGAGGATACTCGGAGGATCTCACGGGAAATGGTTGATAAAGGAATAGATCTGCTTGTATTTGTTGGGGGAGATGGTACTGCTAAAGACATTCTTGATGCTATTGATCAAAAAGTTCCTGTTCTAGGTATTCCTAGTGGCGTTAAGATGTATAGTAGTGTATTTGCTGTATCCCCTGAAGCTGCAGCCCGTATTATAGAGGCCTTTGTCCGGGGTGAGACTGTATTAGTTGAGGAAGAGGTACTAGATATTGATGAAGAGGCTTTTCGCAGGGATAGATTAATCGTAAAATTCCATGGTTATTTAAAGATCCCTTATGTCCGGGGCCTTGTTCAGGCTAGTAAGGAGCCAAGCCTAGATATTGCCGATGAAGTTGAGAATAGGAAGGCCATAGCGAGATACGTTGTTGAGAATATGGAGCCT
>Ga0180301_10000160_pt1 | contig 49581 bp, 73 predicted proteins | sample GuaBasSediGuay16_FD_121797 | JGI IMG/M metagenome (GOLD analysis project Ga0180301, IMG submission 121797) | Subseafloor sediment microbial communities from Guaymas Basin, Gulf of California, Mexico - Guay16, Core 4569-2, 12-15 cm | ecosystem: Environmental > Aquatic > Marine > Hydrothermal... | reverse complement strand
GAAGGGTGATAAGATATTGGCATTGGGATGGAAGCCTAAAACATCCTGGGATGTAGGCTTGAGAAAGACTATTGATTGGTATATGAGGAATGAGTGGTGGTGGAGACCTCTACTTTCAGACCAGTATTTTAAACTAGATACGCCATGGAAGAGGGAGTAGTATTTGAGTATAATAGTAAGGGATTATCGGGGTGCTGAGGTAGTTATTCTCTACGTGCTCTATTACCATGTAAGAAGGAGGCATAGAGATTTCTTGAAGAGGTTGAATATACAAAGCTTAGACCAATTCATTAATATCATCAAGAGGGTTCTTGTAAGTCCTAGTGAAGTCTATGTTGATGATAAAGGGTCTATTTACTACTTACTAAAAACTAATAATTTTTATCTGAATGTAGTTGTTGCAGAGGGTGTCGTTAGAACAGTATATTTATTGGGTATGGATAGTTATTACAGGATGAGGTATAGGCGGTGGCGTATCAAGATCTATTAGCTATTGATCTTAAGAAGATTATTAGAAAAGTAGTTGACCGTATATCCAAGGAGATGCCTAGTTTAATTATTCATGAAAGGGTTTTAGAAGTATCAATAGATCCTGATCTAGATCTTCTGTATATTAGGTTTGATAAGGATAAGGAGGCCGCCTTGGGAGAATACATTGGCGAATATATTCATGTTTTTAGTGATGGTGGAAGAGTTATTGCTGTTGAAATAACTCCTTTCTCGAAGTTCATGAGAGAACTTAAGGCTTAGGAACTGAATTTCCTTCTTGGTGTAGTCTGTGAAGATTTTGGTTACTGGTGGTAGTGGTCTTCTTGGTCATAAGCTTGTAGGTGAACTTATTCTTAAAGGCTATGATGTTATAGCTATTTATAATACTCGTGAACCTATCGTCAAAGGTAGGTGGCTTGTAGACTGTTCTAGTGTATCCAGGTTTAGCTCCTTAGTTATCTCTTTAACTATGATGCTCCTATTTTTAGTTCCTTAGCGTATATCTTAGTTGCTTTAATCAATGACGTATTAACCACGATCTCCTACGCAAACTATGTGAGTGAAGTCTTCTCTCATCTATTCGAGGAACATCAAAGTATCTATGCTTTTTACTTACTGTATAAACTTAGACTCTATTCTTACGGCTGATATTAACCTTGAAATTTGGTTAGAAGTTTGGATTTAATGAATAATATTTTCATCTATTACCTTTGACTACCGCTCCTCCCAATACTATACTAGCCATCTACTCAGTATAGATTAGCCCTTGAGACTCCTAGTAAATAAGTTATCGTCATAGCGACTCTAAATGAAAAACTTAAGTAACTGTTTACAGGCTGTATACAGAGGAGAGGATATTGAGTACTGTAATTAGCGTTAGAGTGCCGAAGTGGCTTAAGGAGAAGCTTGAAAAATATGGTTTAAACATAGCTGATATAATCAGAAAGAGGTTGTTGGAGGAAGTTGAGAAAATAGAGCGGGAAGAGCTAGAGAAGCAGCTAGAGTTCCTCAAGAAAAGATTGAAGAATCGCATAGATCCATACGAGCTTGCAAGAATAATTGACGAGGAACGTAAGGAAAGATAGTGATGTACATTATCGATGCTAGCGTCTATGCACCCTTAATAATCACTTATGGTAAAGATCTAATAGAGAAATTAAGGAAAATTAAGTCTATAATTCTTGATCTAACTCTCTATGAAGTATGTAATGTATTCTGGAAAGAACATACAAAACTTCATAAAATAAGCGAAGAGGAAGCCATTACAGCCTGTAAAGTAGCTAAAGCACTATCACGATATGTCACTCTATACAGTGTCGCAGACCTAGATACAGCTGAAGCCATGAAAATAGCCATAGAAAACAATATCACCTTCTATGATGCATCCTACATAGCGTTAGCTCATAAGCTCAAAACCTCTATTGCTAGTGAGGACCATGACATATTAACAGTAGCCCCTAGATATAACATAAGGGTTATCAGGCTCAATGAATTAATAAACATGTTAGAACAAACGTAGTTCAACACTCTGAAAATAAAGATGAAGAGAGAAGAAGCCTAACCATAAGATAACTAGGTTTCCTGAAAAGAAATTAGAAGCACAGAGTAATCAGGTTTCGGTAAAGCTCTACATTTTCTAAAGATTACCGGGGATGTAAGGGGAGATGGTGAGAAAATTTCACTAACTAGAAAGGGGTTATTTACTGTTCATAGAATATGCTGGGCATTTGTATTAAATGTTCCATGTAGTTGAAGAATACCTTAAAAATCCATGACCTTTAAAAATTATAGTACCATAAACATTAAATTATAAAACACTACAAAGACCATAAGAAAAGCTTGAAAATCACAAACCTTTTAAGAAATGCTTTAGGCTTTGTAAATCTCAATATTTAACAAGCCATGTCATACAATCTTGAATATACTATAAAGATAAACTACGGACACTAAGTAGTTATTTAAATGTTTTCAGCATTTTTCACCTTGCTTGAAGTCGCTAGGAGGATGAAGGTTCCATTAGCTATAACAAACATCTCGTCTGTCATGTTCTTGCTCATAAGCGGCTTTACCGCCAAGCCTTCATAGTACTTTACACTAAATATTAAGCTATATCTCACCTTCTGTTTGGTAGTGGAGTTAATTACTACAGTTGTGTGATGTGCTAAGGTGCTCGTTATCCTAGTTCCATTAAGTAGGACCATAATGTCGGTATTGGGTGACTGCCTATAGAATAGGTGAATACGCAGGTCTTGCATGGTTGCATAATACCTCCGTTGCAGGGTCAATGAGCTTCGTGTTCTTGATGGTTATATAGTAATAGTTTGATGGGTTCATTGGGTCTTCGATTGCCTAAAAGAATCAATTCAAGCTAATGAAGTCAAGGAGGCTTACCTGATGGAACAGCTCTATTATTTTTGGTAAATTATTAAAAAGGTGTTGGGGTACAAAAGTCTTGAGGTGATAGCTACGTCCTATGAGAGATATTATGACTGGTTTGAGGAGGCTTTAGATGACTATGCTACAGCTGAAGACTTATTTAGATTGAAGAGGTATAGTAAGGTATGCTACTTTTGCCATCAAGCTTGCGAGAAAATATTAAAAGCTCTTATGATTAAGAAGCTCAAGAAATACGACCCTATTCATAGTGTTGCAGAGTTATTAAGAAGATTAAGTACGGTTCTCAATGTACCTAAAGATCTCATTACTAAGGGTGAGAAGCTAGATCGCCATTACATACCTACGCGATATCCGAATGCTTGGCCTTGGGGTGCACCCTATAAACACTATAATGAAAACGATGCTAAGGAAGCTTTAAGTTATGCTAAAGAGGTGATAGATTTTGCTGAAAGAGAGATTAAAAAGAATACTTAAAGGCACCGTTATAGAGAGTTATGTAAAAGATCTTGAATCTATAATTAAGGAAATAATACTTAAATATAGGCCATTATCAATAATAATAGCTGGCTCGTTGGCAAAGGGTAAATTCGTAGTAGGTTTAAGCGATATTGATGTAATAGTGATTACTAGGGAAGATCTTGGTAAAAATAGGTTTATGTTGAGAGCTATAGAGAATACTGATGTTGAAATAACCTTTCTAAGCATTGATGAAGTTTTCCACGCCATAAGTACTGGTAATCGGTTCGTCATAGACGCTATAATTAGTGGTAAGGAAGTCTATGGAGACATAAGAAATGAAATACTAAAGTACATAAGTAAGCTACACTAACCTAAGTTCTTCGTTCTTAGATTAACTTGCCTTAAACAACTATAATGTTAATTATCTATAGTGCTAGAACACGTTGTTAAAATCGAAAGGGGAATTATTAGATTGATAGTTTAAGGTGTTACAAACTTGAAAGCAGCTAATTGATCATTAAGGGAATAAACTTCGTTTATTAGGCTACCTATGTACAGGATCGTGAAAAATAGTAGTGATACAGTAGTACTGTAGTTAGTATTTGTAATTTCCACCCCTAACATAGTCCTTATCCCTCAAAGGGTAGGGTTTGCAACTGCTTCTTACTCGTAGGTCTTTTAAGGTCTCTGTAGGTTCTTTAGTGTTCTTCTAGCTATGATGTATGCTGACCCAAGGTGCCTGTCTAGTCCTAGCTTTTTTCCTATCCTTTTCCCTTCTTTACTAGTATTTCTAGGGTTCACGTAAATGGTCTTCATGGAGTATAGTGGTGCTTTCCATGTTAGCCTCTCTATGATTGAGTTACGGAACATTGAAATTTTCCAGTTCCACATGTTTCCTCGTCTTTCACCACTTCTTACCCAATAGTAGCGTAGGTAACCGATTACCTCTGGATTCTCTAGTCCTATAATTGAGACTCCTTGACTATAGAGCCACTTTAGTAGTGCATGTATTTGTTCTCCAATTAAGCTCCGACTACGTCTTCTTCTAACACCCATGAACGTAGCGTTCTTAATCCAGAACGTCCTGTAGGAGAGTAGGTTACCATGTTCATCAACTACTACAGCATCTAACCTCCCAACATTAACGTCTATCCCTGCTATATTTTTACCCCTAGGCTCCTCATACCTCCTCATAACCTCTAAATATAATGTGTAAGGCGCCATAACCTGTACTTCACCATGAACATGTAATCCATGTTTACCAATACCGTAGTCTCTAATGACAAGTCTGACAGGGTATCCAATCTCTCCTCTACTAGCTCTCTCAATTAGAGACTCAACTAGCTTATTCCAACCCTTAGGGGTAGTGAGTTTTAGCTCTTCATACCTTGTTTTCCCGGTATAATCTAATGTTAGTACCCTCGCATGATGTGTGTCGATGAGCTTTATGTTCATGTTACCTCTAGCGTATCCTCGCTCTCCATCACTCTGAAATAATAACCATTGTTTAAGCTCTATACTTTCAATGTCTACTCCTAGAGCTTTAGCAGATTTAATTATAGAGTGAATAAGCTTCAACATGCCATCAACGTACCTACGGTTAGGAAGTATACTATAGCATTTTCTCCTCATAACCTTAAGAAACATGTACTCTGAAAGGCCAGCTAATAGCTCATTCTCCTTAACTAGATTTAGTACCCTATGAGCAACAAGTTTAGAAAGCCAAGCAGTAGATAGTATAGCCTTAGCATCTTCACCATCAACGTGGAAGTCTAACCCTATCGTAACATACCTCGGCATCTTCACCTAAGACATCAATTTGAATATATACCCAAAACATTTATAGACGTTACGTGGTAGCATTGTTCTTGGTTACCCCTACTGGAGGCTTAAACGCCTCTGGTAGGGAGATACCGTGATGAACAGTCCTACCGAGACCTACAATGACCTAGGACGGGAAACGGTGTGGTGAAATAGGGAGTAGTGGAATTATAAAGGAAATATACATGTAGATGTGTAGATATGTAGTAACATTTATTAGAGTTTCTCATTACATAATGTGTGGGGATTTCATGTCTCGGTACACTACTATTAGGATATCCTTTAAGGATAAGGAAAGACTTCAAAGGCTTGCTAAGCTTATGGGTTGTAAGAGTTTAGCTGATACTTTAAGGTATGTATTGGATATCGCCGAGAAGGAAATTGAGAAATACAAAGTTGATCCTAGCTTTGTTCTAACATCGCTTAAACATGCTAGAGATGTTGGTGAAACTAATGCTGAAGAAGTGGATAAGTATCTCTATGGTGAAAGCTAAGTGACTGTCATTGTTGATACAGGTATATTCTTCGCATACTATAGTTTAAGGGATAAACACCATCTAGATTCAGTAGCTCTCATAGTACATCTTGCTGAAGGTAAATGGGGTAGAGCATATATTACAAACCATATATTAGATGAAACGTTAAATATTCTTAAATATAGGCTATCACCGGAAACCTCTAAAGCATTCTTAGAAACTTTCATAGATAATGGGTTTATCAAGGTAATATATCCTGGTGAAGAATTAGAGCTTAAAGCATTAGACATATTTCGTGAAAACATTTCTAGAAAGGGTTTTAGCTATGCTGATGCCGTAACAGTAGCTGTAATTAAAACGTTTAAAATAGATCACCTTCTCTCATATGATACAAGATCTTTCTTGGGACTAGTAGAAAACATAGTAGGTATGAACTACTGGAACTTACTACCAAAACATGAACAGAATAGAATACTGGATTTATTGGAAAAGACTATAAAGTAATGTCTGTTAACGGCAATGTGCCTACATAGACTCTTTAGCGAGTATATTAGCAACTTCATTCATGTCTTTAGCAACGACAGAAGGGTTATTGCTGTTGAAATAACCGCCCCCTTTCTTAAAGTTCATAAGAGAACTTAAAACTTAAAATTTCAAGCATTTGCCAAGTATATGTCCTGAGAACTATTCAAGATAGGAGACGTATTTAAATGTCAAGTTCATTACTACAAAGTGATGCTCAGCAACACTGGTGGTAGAGGCTTACGTAGTGTGTATGGTGGGTGTTTTGGGCAAGACAATTACTTTGAAATTGCCTGAAATCATTGCTAGGCGTATTAAGGATTTAGGTGTAGATATTGAAGCTAAAGTTATAGACTTAATTGTTAAAGAGCTTAAGCTTAATCCTGGTGAGGAAGCTTTAGTGCATTTAGAATTGGCTATGAGGTTTCTGAAGGAGGGTAGGAAGCTGATTAGTAGGGATAATGTTCAGGCTTGTGTAGTAAAGCATTGGAGAAAGCTAAACGTGACTGTTGAGCCAATAATCTATTCTCATAGGTGTTCAAATATACTAAAAACTCTTAATACGAGCAATACGTAAGACGTTATTAATTAACATCTACTACTAGCAAGAAAATACATCACTTCACTAAACACTTGAAAACTAGAGCAGCATTGAAATAACTTAACTTATCCATTAATAGGTGAAGATGAAGATTAAGAAACGAGTATTCAAAATCTACTAAACATTAACCTCAAGTATCCCGCACACCTTGGGTCGTGGAGCACCTGTTCAATGACGAATGAAACCAGGCCGAAGAGCAAATTACAAAGGATGAACCAATGACTGTTTATATGTACTCATATACAAACACATAAAGAGGCGGATCCTTTCTGCTAGAATTTAGGAGTACTGTGGGATTAGCTGAAGAGTTCGTTCATGGTTAAGAGAATGCTTGACTTGGTGTTGACTATATGTAGGGCTGTTGAGGATGAGGCAGAAACTTTAGATTGTTGCTTTTTGTATCGTAGTATGTTTTTCTATGCCTTTGTTGATTGTAGTTCATAAACCTTATAAAACTTACTAGACGAGTATGTGCATGATGGACCCTCATCCCCGAGGCCCATAGTCCAAGAACGAGCTGTAGTGAGAGAATTGGAGTAATTGTTTCCGCCCTAGGTCATTGGGGGAGGAGGTCATATCTCCTCAGGTTTGCTATTGTTTTGTGCTTGGGTTTCTTGGCGTGTATAGTTTGGTTTAAGGTTTGGTTTCTCTGTTTTTCTTGTGTGTTGTTTTGCCTTCTTTTTTGTGTAATTCATGAGCTTCTCTATTGTTGGTAGGCTTTCTCTTACTTCGTCTACGTTTAGGCTGTGTTCGTGGAAGCCGTGGACGTGGAGGTCGTATCCTTGACTCCATGCTTCGAGGATGATGCTTTCACCTAGGTGTAGTGTGAGTTTTCTAGCAGCTTTCGATAGAAGCCTAGACCACCAGCTTCTTTCTTCTCGAGCTCTACGGCATTCCTCGAGGTTTTTAAGGCATGCTAGGATTTTAATGCACTCCTCTACAGCTTTGTAGAGTTTTTCACTAGCTTGAATAGCGTCTCCTTTCTCAAGTTCTTCGTGGGCGCGTTTAAGCATGTGTTCTGCAATTTCGAGTCTTGCTTCAATTTCCTCATTGGGGTCTAGTTCTAGCATGCGCTCAATAGCTTCTAGGATAAAGGATTCTAAATCTAAACCGCGTTTACGAATAGCTTCTACAAGACCTTTTGGAACCTCTATACTAGTCATAGACTAACACCAATAATACATTCAAGCAATCTTCTCTCCTTAAATCTAGAGCTCCAACTATTCATGAATACCTAAGATTTTCAAGCCTAATATAGATTCCCTCTTCACATTTAACTATGCATCAAGTATAACGCTGTACTCCGAGAACAGTATTTAAGATAAAAATACTTATAGAGTTGAAGGTGATGACTGGAATAGTGTAAAGTATGGAGTAATGTATGAGGTTCTCTCTAAAGAGTTATTAAGAGTTAATGTTAAGCCGGTTAAGGTATTGGGGAGTTATAATCCAGATATACGAGATAAGAAATTTCATTGCAAAGATCGAGTACATATTTTGGGCATCATCTACTACGTAGTGTAAGGTTCCTCTTCTTGTCTTAGGATTTTTGATACGTAGACTACGAAAACCTTTGAGATAAATCTAAAAAAGAGTAATTTCTTGTGGATAATTCTCTGGGGAGCCCTCTAGGAGTCATCATTGGTTAATTGTAGTATACACTAGGTATAACGAAGTTTATCGTGTAATAATTGTTATTGATTTTAAAAGCTTAGATAGAATAATTCGGAGAAAAACAATTAATGGGAAGTGGATTAAAGTATGGTGATGCATGTACACTACGTTACTGAAACCGATATCCTATACATAGTGGTAAAGGAGTGACCTGTGGAAGACACTATAGAGGTAAATGAAGATGTATTCATAGAGTTAGGTGAGAATGGAGAAGTCATAGGTATAGAGATATGGTGAGCATTCGAAAACATACTAGAACCAATATCCAAGACTATAGCTTCAAAAATTAAGAAACTAATACCAGTTAAACAGTAATATTACCAGTTTATTGATATTGAACTTAAAGAACTTTAGGGTATTGTATCGAGTTCTCGAGGAAACTTGGTTTAAAGAGTATGAGGAGTCAAGTTAGCTGCTCGTTGGAGTTCAATGCAAAATAGATGTAGAAACGTACTATTATGTATTAGCATCTTGGCACATACCTGTACGTGACACAAGAATATATGTTGAGGTAACTTAACGGGTATATAGTTAAGGATTTAATTTGAGGTATTATTAGTATCCTTATTATTAGTAGAGCAGAGTTTATGGATTTAACTGGTTTATGAGTTACTATTTGGTTATGATTTCTTGTTTTAATTAAGGTAGTGAATATGAGTAAGTTGTGAGTAATGCTTTACTCTTTAGAGTAAATATTGATAGCATTAATGTGGATTATAGGTGAGGTTAGGAAGTAAAAGCTTCATAGTCTTTAAAGTTAAAAGAGCTATAGGAAGAGCTTCCTAGAGTAGTTGGATGGTGGTTTAGGCTTGACTAGCCTATTGTATAGAGTATCTAGGGTACTTGGCGTTGAGATTAGCGTGTTGGAGAGAGAAGAGAAGCTGTGGTACAATGCCTCTCAGAAGTCCAGAAACCTAGCAGATAAGCTCTCTAGATTCGCTTATAGGGAGCTAATTCAAACTATTGAGACTAAGTGCGTAGAGTATAACGTGCTACTAGTCTACGTTAACCCAAGGAGCACTAGCAAAACGTGCCCAAGATGCAGTGCAGAGCTAAAGTACTAGCATCGACTCGCTATCTGTCCAAAATATTGCTTCATAACCGACAGGGATACGGCTAGAGCCGTGAGCATCTACAATCGTGTCCTCCAAGCCCTAGCCTCATGCCCTAGGTCATGAGACACACGCTCAATGACAGGTGAAAGGTTTTAATCCCTAATCCATCTATCTATAAGTAACTAGAATATTCGGGCGAGTTCCTCTAGTCTATTTTCAACACTCTAACTGGTGTTTCCTTTAATTCATCAAGTTTGTTATCGTTGATTACATTAGCTACCTCTTTAAGTATACTTAGTGAATTATTGTCAATGTTATTTGTGGGTAGGTTTCAAGCTGCATTATCGTTCATTTCATTTCTATTACTTCTTATTTTAACTTAAACTTCTTTCTAGTATAATAAAATTTATAACCCTTGCATGGTTTATTTTTACTTGACTATAGAGGCTGTATACTATGAGTGTAGTCTTTAGTGTGAGGATTCCTAAGAAGCTTAAGAAGTTGATGGATGAATGTAAAGATGTTGATTGGGCTGAGGAGGTTAAGGCATTTATTAATAGGAGGGTTAGAGAGTTGTTAATAGAGAATTATCTTAGAGCTGCTAGAGAAGCACGTAGACAATTAGATAAGGTGCCAATATCTGTTGACAAGTTAATTCGTGGGGATAGAGAACGTGAATACTAAGAGTATTGTTGTTGATAGTTCTGTTCTCTTTGCATTATTCTTTCCTGAAGAATATAGTGAATGGTGTGAAGAAAGGATTAAAGAGTATGATGAACTTCATGTACCTGAGCTAGCATTTTTAGAGACTAGTAATGCAGCATGGAAGAGAATAGTAATATTTAGACAGCCAAGTGATATTGTTTTAAGGAATCTTAGATTACTACATAAGTTTGTAAGCGATGTATGTATAGTTCATAGGGACATAGATTATCTTCAAAGAACAATAGAACTCTCTATAAAACTCGGAACAACAATCTACGATTCGTTATTCTTAGCTATAGCAGAAAAATATAAAACAAAAGTATTAACTATTGATAAGAAGCTTGTAGAAATACTAAAACACAGAAATGAAGAGCAAAAAGTAATAAGTCCATGGAACACCAGTAGGTGAAAATCTTACTAGTGTACTGAATCTTTTTCACTATGAGGATTCTAGGGCTTTGACATGTTTTCTTTAAGTATTATTTATAGCTCTTGTATTTTAGTTAAGCTTTAACTAGTTATTAGCTTGAATTGATAGGTATTCTTGGAGGGTGCTTTAGATCGTGCCTGTTAATAAGGTTTACATTGAAAGGCTTATATTAGATACCAGGAAATCCATAGACATTATTAGTAACCTTACAGCTAAGCCGTTTCAGGTTTTGTTTACTTTTCGTGATTTCTAATCACTTTTAACCCCTTGTAGGCTATTATGTATGCACTCGCCATGTGCTTGTCCAGCCCTCTCTTCTTCATTACTTCTTCATGTTCACGGCTATGGGTTGTTCCCTTCGGGTCTACTAGTATTGGTGTTAAGCCAAGCTTCAAACTCATTAACAGTCCATGTTGTAGGAGTTGTCTCTTAGCAAACCTCACTATCTTCCTATTACCACTTGGAGAGCTTACCTTACTACGCTTCTTCACGGCAAAGAGATCCTCGAAGACAATGTAGTCTACACCAATCCTCCTAGCAAAGACCAGTAGCTCTCTCAGCTTCTTCAACCTAACATCCCTAGCCTTATCCCTAGGAAAACCATGCAGTGTTACCTCAGGGAACCAAGCAGTTCTCATAGTTACAATTCTGGCAGTAGAATCTATGATAACCATGTTTGCTCTATCGCTATTGAGGTCTAGTCCCGCAACTAATCCGTATCCTTCACGTCTTGGTGCCGAGAAGTGTTTTAGGTAGAGGTGAAGCGGTACTGAAACATGGAGCTCTATTCTACTCTTTCTAAATACTATACGGGTACCGTAACCTTCCTTCTTCTTACTTGTTAGTTCAAGTAGCTCCTTTAATAACGGGATATATTTCTCACCAAAGAGTACTCTACATTCTATCCATGAGCCATCCCAAGGATATTTGATGAGGGCTTTAAAGAAGCCTTTATCTGGAATTAGCTTTACATTCCTATTACCTTTATCGTACTTGTTACCTCGCGAAACAATGAATAGCTTCTTTACATGTACGTGCTTAGGATTACCATTATTAAACTTACATCCTTCAACTATGAGCTTGGCATGCTTATAGGCTGACTCTAGGTAGATGTAGTTTGGTAATATCTGGTAGAGTTTCTTCGTAGCATCCTTCATGAAAGCATTGTTTATCACCTCACGTATCATCAAGTCTACGACCCTCTTGAAGCTCCATGCCAGTCTCACGAGCTTCATATAGTCATTGATGGTTTCTGGAATAACTTTACCAATAACTGTTACATGAGATATTAACTCCTCTACACTACTCAGCCTTGGTACAGACAATGACTATCACCTCTTTTCCATGGAGATGCTCCATTTTTTCAGCAACGTATTTCGGTATGTAGATGCCCAGTGATTTTCCCCTACCAAGTCTAGATAACTTAGCGGTGAACACGTAGACCTCGCTCATTATCCGTACACCAAGTATATGAAGGACAGAAAATATATAAATTTTACAGTCCATATTTAGTTTGGATGAACTCGATGAGCTAGGCGAGGGGGACACATAGATGAAGCTCCGTGTCGCCTGAGGGAGACACGCTCCCAAAGGGAGGCACGGAGCAGATAAGAAAGGGTGATGAGGGCGAGTCACTAAAAGTAATTAGAACTCTCTAGAAGTAACGATGAAGCCCGAACCCCTATGAATTAATGACAGATGCTGAGAGGTATGCGGTAAGGTATCACTTAATTGTTATAGCTGAAGCGCTTATAGCTATGGTTGTGCACGTAGCTAGGAGGGTTTTTGGTGAAGAAGTGGAATCTTCAATGCATGCTCTTAGGGTTTTGAGGGATAGAGGACTTGTTTCAGATGAGGAGTATAGGGATTTACTTAGCTTCATAAGGTTAAGGAACCTACTAGTTCATAGGTACTGGGTTATAGATGATAAAAAGATATATGATAGCATTAAGAGTGATTTTAAAAATATAATTAGGTTTATTGAGAGAGTTGTTGGATATGTTGGGTGAGAAGTTTAGGTACTACATGGTGAGTAGGGAGGAGAAGGAGGCAATAATTGCTAAGATTAGGAAGGTTCTTGAGGATGAGGGTGTATTGCTAGCTGTATTATTTGGTAGTTTTGTTGAGCTGGACTCGTTTAGGGATATAGATATAGCAGTGTATATTAGGGATGGTGAAGATTTAAGTCTCATTTTTAGGCTTGCTAATAAGTTGGAAGAGGAGTTAGGATACCCAGTGGATGTAGTTCCACTAAATACTATACCACCAAGGTTTAGGCACTACATCTTAACTAAGGGGGTCGTAATCGTTGAGAAAAAGCCGGGATTATACGAATCTCTTTTAATACAGACCATGGATGAAATTGAAGAGTTGAAGAGATTTAAATAACATGTCCTATATCAGCCTTAAGTTTAGTAAAGCTGTTGACTATACTAGCTGTGGTGATGTAGTATGTATCTATAGCTCTACAATTAGTTGTAAATGCCATATTTAAGAGTAGGTTGTACTCTACTACCTCAACTACGATGACCCTCTTCATTATCTCATCATATACCCTCTTAGCTATATCCCTAGATTTTCTTCGGATGAGCTAGGTTTAGGGGTATTGATGGTTCATGTATCGGTGTGTTTATATGCTAAGTGGGATAATTTTATGTTATGGGATAGATGGATTTAGTGGTTAGGGTTGATGAGAAGGGTCGTATATTGATCCCGAAGAGTATTCGAGAGGCTACGGGGATAAGGGAGAGGCAGTTAGTGAGGATTAGGGTAGTTAATGGTAAGATTGTATTAGAGCCTCTAAGAGACGTTGCAGATGAATTCTATGGTGCTATTAGAGTAGAGAAATGGCCAAGGGATTTAGATGAATTTGTGAATGAGGCTATCCGGAGATGGTGGAGAAGAAGTACGTAGATGTTAATGTCTTTGTCTATTGGTTAGCAAAGCACCCAGAATATGGGAAGTAGCTAAAGAGTGGATTAGGAGGATTGAGTATGGGAGTCGTGGTGAATACATTATTTCATCGTTAACATTATATGAGTTAGTAGTTATACTAGCTGGGTTAACAGGAAGAAGCTTAAAAGATAAAGAATTAATTAAGACTGTCATTGATGCAATAACTAGTCTAGCAGGCTTAGAGGTAGTAGCACTTGAACATAGAGACTATATTAAGGCTCTAGAACTAATGGAAAAATACAGCCTAGATTATGAAGACTCTCTACACTTAGCAGTAGCAATAAGAGAGGAGGCAATAAAAATCATATCAAATGATAAAGACTTCGACAAAACACCCATCAAAAGGACATTTTAAAACCAATTCAACTAAACCACTACACATAAACATTTCATCACCATGCACTTCATCTATACTTCTCTAATATTCAACAGTAACTCCTTAGTAGGCTTGCTATCCTAGCAATCGTTTGCTCTAATTTTCTAAATACATCTTTGTGGAGTAGCTTATTTAATAAGTTCTAATAGCTTTACTTGTTATATGGTAGGGTCTATGGTGAGTATTGAGGTCTCTAAGGAAGTTTATGAGCTATTAGTTGAGATTGCTAGGAGGAGAGGTAAGAGTATTGAGGAGGTTATTATAGAGTCTATAGTTAGAGATTTAGATCCTAAGACTAGAATTGAAGTTTATACTAAACTTCATGAAAAGTACCTTAAGGAGGCTGAAGAGCTGTACAGCAGGGATGATCTTGTTCAAGCTAGTGAGAAATACTGGGGTGCATTAACAGCTCTCTTAAATATAATTGGCGAGAAAGAAGGCTTACCACACTATACGCATAGAGATTTAAGGGATATTATTGAATTTTTAACTATGAGAGAAAATGATCCTGAATATTCAAGACTATTCTCAAGTGCTGAAGCCCTACATGCTAATTTTTATCATAACTTTATGAGTAAATTAAGTTTTGAAGCACATAGAGATGATGTGATTAAGCTTATTAAGAAAATTAAGAAATTCCTAGGAAAATCCTAGTCCTCCTAATTGTAATGGACGGTTTATGTGATCGGGTGTGTTTTTAAGCCTGGATTACGTGTTAATGACTTCTAGCTAGTATGGTTACGATTACACTCTCATTACCTATGAAGGTACTAGAGCATATTAAGAAGAAATCTAAAGGTAAGACTATTGAGGAATTTATTGGAGAAGTCTTGCTTATTAATATAAATGATTTGGGAACTATGATTGAATTTCATTTAAGGTTATGTGAAAAGTATATTCATGAAGTAGAAAGAAGTAGAAAGTCTTTAGGGATTCTTCTAAAAAGCTTGGGCTGCAGTAGCTCAGATAGTTAAAGCTGTAGTAGCTAAGGAGGGGAAAGAGTTGAGGGGCCATAGGGAGTTATGGGAATATGTGAGAAGATTTCAAGTATTTCCTGAGCCTTATTGGCGCTAGGCTGGGGATATCGTTTTATGTGTATTGTAGTGTTTGGAAATTTTAGATTCTTGTCTGCTGTATATAGTATTTCGATATTGACTGTTTTTAGTAATTCATTTGGCTTAGTTACCTAGAGGTCTTTATTTAATTCTTTTAAGCTTCTTAAGGGTATTGAATATAGATGGTAATTACTTTTATTTTTAGTTTTAGCTTTTTATTTAGGGGTTAAGTAGTGGGGTTTACTTACGTTGATGTTATTATTCATGGTAGGAGGATTTCTAAGATAGTTAAAATGCTTGTTGATATAGGTTCTACGTATATAGTACTTGATCTTAAGACTATTAGTGAATTAGGTCTTATTGAAACACCTTATAGTGTTGAATTAACTTTGGCTGATGGAAGGAGGGTTAAGGCTAGATTATATTTAGCTGAAGTTGAAGTTAAGGGAGGAAAGGACCGGCTTTTATTGCTGAATTAGATGAGCCTACACCTCTACTAGGTATTTACGCTCTTGAAACTCTAGGCTTTAAAGTAAATCCAAGGACTGGAGATCTCGAGGAAATATCTCCAGAAGGAGGATACTTATCGTCCACAGTATGTTAGTCAAAGGAGAGACACTAATCCATGAGACAAATCTAAGGGAAATTAAGATTAGGTACTTGGGAGACCTACAAATTAAATTGAGAATATTAAGCATAGGTAGGCAGTGATATTCATGATGATTAGTAAGGCTATTATTACTCTTGGTACTAGGTTTTTACCTATGACTAAAGAAGTATCTAAGGAGATGTTACCTCTATTCTCAGTTTTTAATGGTTCTATTGGTCTTAAGCCTGTTATTCATATGGTTTTTAGAGTTTGATACTTCTCTAGGATCTATTACTTTAAGCTCTGGTATTTTCCTATATACTTTATCTGTTGAAATAATCATCTTATCATGAAAGAAGGCTGAAGCTGCATGTAAGGAATCAAAATATGTAATACCATATCTTTTTCTAAGTTCTGAAGCTTTTATAATAACTTTAGAAGTTAATGGTATTTCACCTAAATTCTTTATCCTCCTAAACGCATCGATATCACTTGATATAGTATCTTCGCTATACCCTCTTGATTTAAGTACTAGTTCGTATTCCATATAAGCTGATGTAGGTACTACAACATTACTTAGCTTTCCATTAATTATTTTATTAAAGATTCCCACAGCTATATTATGAAGCTCATCAACCTTATTAACAAAGGCAATTAGCATATCCAACTCAATTATTGGCATGAAGCTCTCCCATCACTAGTTTATCTGCAAGCTCTTCAACTCTATCATACGTTAAATTAGGATCACTATACTTACCCTTTAGATGTTTAATAGGATTCTTAATAACCCTCACAATAGCTACATTATGCTTTTCATTAACCTCCCATACAAGCATATCACCCTCCTCAATACCCAACGCTTTCCTGACCTTAGCAGGAATACTTGTTAACCCCTTCCTAGAAACCCTACTAACCGCCACACAGGCTCCCTAGAATAGCTATAGATTCAAAGAATATAAGAATATCTAAGTATATCATGAAATTCTAAGCATTAAAAATAATATCTAAGTATTTCACGTTGAAAACAATATTATCAAAGAAACCAAGAAAGTAACGCAATAAAGTGGAAGCAAAAGAAATACTAAAAGCCGAACTCAAATACATTACCTTTGTTTACGTTACCCCATCAGGGAGTTACAAGTAATCAGCAGTTTATGTCGGTGAACGATTTGTTATTCAATATGACATGATGGGCGTATACCTTAGGCTTGGTGTTTTTGCCACATAATATACTTTGATGAGAGGAATAGGCTATTCATGATGCCCACGAATTGTTCTCCATCCTAAGGGAGTTCGTGATGAACTATTTAATAGGGTTCAAGGGCATTGAGAATGTCAAGTAGCTAGTACTAGTGTGGTTTATGAAAAGTGAGTTTGCTTAGTGAGTACTTTTTGTTTGAAGTTTGTGTATGTCGTTATTGTGGTAATGTATTTCCTAGCCTTATTTCTGAGCTGCTCATCTTCAGTTACTAGTATTGCGTCTAAGTGTTTTGCAGCTATTATGTATGTCGTGTCGTAGAATGTTAGCTTGTTATGGGCTGCTAGTTCGAGTACTTCTCTAAGGTCTAGTTCGCGGTAGCTAATTACTTTTAAGGAGTTTCTTCATTATCAGCATCCGTAGTATGTTTATTAGCTCTAGAGCATTCTCTAAAGCCATAGTTCTTAGCAGGGTCACTAGTTTCCAGAGACCATTACCGATCTCGTATAGCGTTAAATCAGCTATATAGAGCTGTGTTTTCGTGGCTATCTGGAGGATCTCTTCACCGAGATCAAGTAAGAGAAGGATAAGGGCTGATGCATTTAATAAGTAACTCATCTACGGTCTCTGTCTTCGCGTATGAGCTTGGCTACGAGGGTGGGGCTTGCTTTACCTGCTAGACGTGTCCTAAGCCTTCTCAGCCTCTCCTCAAGCTCCTTCATCTCAGCTTCTTCAACGTACTTCTCGAGGAGCTCCCTCACGAGCTTACTAACATTGATGTTCAGCTTCTCAAGCTTCTCCTTAAGCTCTCTCGGAATACGGATAGATATGACAACGCTCACAACACCACCGTATTACGCACCGTATTACGGAATTTAAAGCTTAGCGACGAAGTATACAAATACTTCATAGCTAGGTTTCCTAAGTTAATTTATGGCTTGGACCTGAATAGTGTGATTGTATGAAGATATTTAGGATATTGAAGTATGTGATATTGAATTTGCATATCGTTATGAAAAAATTATTTAAGAACTGTATGGGACATTTAAACTATGAACCTAAGGTAAAGAGGTAATGGTGTTTAGTCATGGGTCATACTATTGCTAGGATAAGGCTCTACAATCCTCATGATTTATCTAAGAAGCTAGAATTAGAATTGCTTGTTGATACAGGGTCTACATATACTTGGATTAAGCGTAATAAATTAAGAGAGCTAGGTATTAGGCCTATGGATAGGAGAAAGTTTAGAACTATAGAGAATAGAGTTATTGAGCGTGATATTGGTGAAGCTGTTATAGAATGTCTTGGTAGAAGAGCAACTACAATTATTGTATTTGCTGAAGAAAGTGATAATGAGGTTCTTGGGTTACATGCACTTGAAGGTTTAGGTCTTGAAGTAGACCCAGTAACAAAGCAGTTAAGAGAAGTTGAAGCAATACTAGCATTATAGAGTTACTCTAAATGTAATTCCCTAATACTATTAATGATCTACGACATGTCATTAAACTTATGGAGTAAACAGGGTATCTTTGGTAGAGAAGTTAAGATTTTGCTAGATAGTAATTGGAATACCTAAAATTATATACTGTGGAGCTACATAGTGACCCGTATCGTTTTGTGATGATATTTCTAGTATCTAAGTATGTTTATTTGTTTGGTTTAGAGGAGTAGTGCTGATGATTTACGTAGTGTTCCTGTGGTGGGATCAGGTATGAGTTGAAGTATTTCCAAGGTTGTTAACCCAATAATACACCAATCAATAAGGCCTAGTGTTTTAAGTTTTTCCTTAAGCTCCTTAGCGAAGTTTGATACGGCTATATGAGTATATGGAAGTTCTTCTCCTTCAACAATAAACTTATCTATTATAGCAAGATCAGCATAAATTTCATGGCCGTCAGCAACGATAACCTTTATTTTCCTTTTAAGATATTTAACGCCAATATCGTCAGCTACATCTCTATCAATTAATGTTAAGCTAGCACCTGTATCAACTAATGCTATTCCCTCAATACTATGCTTAAACCCTATAGCTTTAACCCTAGCCTTAACTATGGTCATAGTAATTACTTCACCTTAAGGTTAACCCTGAATAAACATTTAAATAGTTATCTTCAATACCTCTTAAACTCAAAAACACAAGATGGGAAGGATATAGTCTGCTAGAAGTCTTCTAATTACGATTCTCTAGTTTCTTCAAGAATGAAGTAATTAGTAAGTTTAAGGTAACTTAAATTCTTTGGAAGTAGAGAATGTACTAGAAAGGATGTTGGCACGTAGAAAAATCCCGTCGATTAAATAGTGAGGAGAGTAAGTATGTTTCTTAGGTAATCTCATGAAGTACTACCTGGGTTAAGTTCTTGACAATACTCTCAGAGCTATTCAATATAATTGAGTTAGGAATGGTTAAAATTATAACTAGAAGTCATTAATAACGGTATTAGAGGTGTATTTCCTTGGATATTACAATTACATTAAGGCTTCCCAAGGTTATTGTTGAACGTATTAGGGATTTAGGTATAGATATTGAATCTAAAATCATAGATATCATTATTAAAGAGCTTGCACTTAACCCTAAAGAGGAGGTAAAAGTGTATTTGGAACTAGCTATGAGGTTTCTAGGTGAAGGTAAGGAATTAATTGATAAAGATATTGTTCAAGCTTGTGAAAAGCTTTATAAAGCCGCTGAAGAATGCATTAAGGCTCTTTCACTTCACTTTAAACTTGAAGATATTCTTAGGAAAGTTAAGGAGAGAGGTAGATGGACTGTAGCTGAGCTTGAGAAAGCTGTTGAAGTTATTAGTGATAGGATTGGTGGGTGGTTTTATGATGCATGGGATCATGCATGGGTTTTACATGTATGGGGATTTCATGAAGCTAAACTAGATAGTGAAGCAGTTAAGAGGAGATTACCATACATAGAGAAGATAGTTAAAGAAACAAAGAAAATTACCGGAGTAGGATAATATAAATTCATTAAACATTAATAAATGCATGACCTAGTAAGCTTAAATATATTGAATAATTACATGCCTATTACCTTCAATAATAATTCATAAAATTCTTGAAGTACCTATAAACATGGTAAGCCATGGAATAGGGAAATAGATGTGCCTTTAGTTATATCTACTACGCAAATACCTCCATGTATTCTTAGTTGAGTAGCCTTGTTCTTCTATAAGTACTAAACAGAAGATATGGATCGTAATTATTAATTATTGGACTTCTAAGGTTTTACAATATCTATGATTAGATTAATAGTAAGGCTTCTACATGAATATGGGTATGATCTTGTAGTATTTAACGTTAATCATGTTGTTCTTAGCTTATATGTTAAGTTGAAATAGTAGGAGTTGGATAGTGGGATTGTGTATGGTATTACATAGTATGGTAGTAGTATTTTTATATTATTGTTTATTATACTACTTGTGGTGGTTTATGTGGGTTATGTTACGGTTTCTGCTAAGATTAGGAGAGAACTTTATGAGAAGTTGAAGAGGTATGGGATATCGGTTAGTGATGTTATTAGAAGGGCTTTGGAGGAGGAGGTGAGGAAGAGGGAGGAAGAGGAGATTAAGAGAGCGTTGATGAAGGCGCAAGAAATTTTAAAGAAAATTCCATGTGAAGAGATAGTTAATGTTATAAGGGCTGGTCGTGAAGAGAGATGAAGTTAGTTTTTGATACTTCAGCATTATTAAACCTTATTAGAGGTATTGGTTCGAAAGCACTTAATTACCTTAAAGGAAACTACATATTAACTCTTACGCCATACGAAGTAGGTAATGCACTGTGGAGGGAAGCTATATTAATAAAGAGAATATCTATTGATGAGGCTTTATCATTACTAGATTTGATTACCAATGTATATAGGATTCTAAATATTGTTTCTCCACACAATACTCTACTTATATTAAAGTTAGCGCATGAGCTTAAGGTAACATACTATGACTCATCATATATAGTTGCATCATATGAACTAGATGCTGGATTAGTAACAGATGATGAGAAGCTTAGAAAGAGAATTCGGTCAGATGAGAAACTACTTATTAAGATTCTTGGTAAAAAGATTAACCTATATTCTACAAGAGAATTAATTAAGGCTAATAAAGACAATCCTACTCTATCTTAATCTAGTTTAAGATAGCTTAATTAAAGCATACTTGTTAAAGTAGTTAAGGATTGCTTTAAGTGTTATTTTTGATATTTGGTTTTCATAGGGTTAGGTTATGGGGCATACTATTGCTAAGGTGAAGCTCTACAAACCTCATGCTCCATCTAAGTGCTTGAATTTAGAATTACTTGTTGATACTGAAAGTACGTATACTTGCTTGAGAAACTAGGTGTTAAGCCTATGGGTAGGAGGAGGTTTAGGACTATTGAGGGCCGGATTATTGAACGTTACATCGGTGAAGCAGCAGTTATTGAATGTCTTGGAGAAAAAGCTACATGTATAGTTGTCTTTGCTGAAGAAGATGATGTTGAAGTTCTTGGAGTTACAGCTCTTGAAAATCTTGCACTTGAATTAGATTCTATTACAAAGCAGCTTAAGAAAGCTGAAGCCGTACTTGCACTATAATTCTCTGTGATATAGGGTTCTAGTACTATTTATTTTGTTAGGTAATTCTCTTGATGTATTAATTCATGGACTTGATTTTTATGGTGGTGTGTGAAGGGGGTATTGTTTTATGTGTATTGCAGTATTTGGGAATTTCTGGATTAGTTCCTTGTCTGCTGTATATAGTATTGTGTTTAAATGCTTTGCTAATGCAATATAGCTTGCATCATATATTGTTATATTATTTTTTAATGCAATTTCTATCGCAAGCTCTTTAAGTTTACCTTCCAGCTCATATACTTCAAATCCATACTTATTTAACGCAATACCTATCTCTTTTAGCTCCTCAACTGAATGTACACCACTATACTTGAGTGCATTTAGAACCTCATATTCTAATAATGATGGAACTGCTATGGCAATAATCCCTCTAATGTAATCATTTCTAAGCTGTAATGCCTTATTGCTAAATTCTTCCTCAAGAAACCACTTAACAATTATACTAGCATCAACAACTACTTTCTCCTTCTCCAACTCTTAATAACCTCTGTAGAATCCCATCCTTTTGGAGCTTTTCTTCTAAGTCTTTCATTAATGAGTAGTGCTTCAGCAATATTCTTTCTTTCTTCTTCATTAAGTTTCTCTAGAATAGCTCTTCTAACTACTTCACTCCAATTAATATAGCTATACTTCTTCATACGCTTCTTAATTTCAGGATCAATTCTAATAGTGATGGTAGACAAGTGGTATCGCCTATGTATACAAATGTGTTACTATAGTATAAATATGTTACTACATCATTTTAGCTTTAAGCTTACTTCCTAATAGGATATGAGCTTTAATTATACTATAGAGCTCATTGTTTGATTGTTTCATCTTCTCTGTTAATGTTTTCTAGTTTTCTAGAAATGTTTATTTATATTTGTTAACTTAGTTTTACTGTAGAGGGATGCTACGATGAGTGTTGTTATTGGTATTAGGATACCTCGTAAACTTAAGGAGGAGTTAGAGAAGCTTGGTATAAATTATACTGAGGAGATAAGAGAGTATCTTGTTAGAAGGGTTAGAGAGGAGAGGGCTAAGAGGCTTATTAAGGAGATTGAGGAGTTTAGGCGAAGTATTGGTTTTATTAAGGGTAATCTTTCAGCTGAATTTATTAGAGAGGATAGAGATGAAGGGTAAGGTATGGAGGGTTGTTGCTGATTCTAATGTACTTGTTAAGTGGTTTATTCCTGAAGATTATTCGGAGTATGCAGTAGTTCTTAGGGATGATCATCTCTATGGTAGGGTTGATGTTATAGCACCCGTATATGCTGTTCTTGAATTTACTAATTGTATGAGGAAGTATGTTGTCCGAGGCCTACTTAAGAAAGATTATGCTATTAAAGCATTAAATTATCTTAGGGAAGCTAATATCATATTTGAGGATATAACTTATGATTTAGCTAAGAAATCCCTAGAATATGCTATTGAAAAACATATTACAGTCTATGACTCATACTACATCATGTTAGCAAGAAAGTATGATACAGTAATGTATACAGCTGATGAGAAATTGCTAAGTAAGCTTCAGGGGAAGGAGCAGTGTGTAAAACATGTGAAAGAGTACATAGAGAATAGGAAAGTTAAGCTTAAGTAAAGTTCATATCAAAGCATTTCCCATGGATAAACACTATTCTTCTACGTATTTATAAGGGATTTAGGAAGAGTATTTTATTCAGGGAAAATATATGGGCTCTACTATTGTTGAAGTTAGGGTTCGTGGATCTAAGGGTGAGGTTTTTCTAAAGGCGCTTATTGATACGGGGTTTTATGGTGATTTAATTACATTACCTAAAAACATTGAAGGTATTGGTGTTGATCTAAAGTATGTAAGGTCTAGGAGGTTACCTGATGGTAGAGTTATTAATGTTAGGTTTGGTGGCGGGGAAATTAGGGTAATGGATTCTGTTACATATGGTGATATTGAGGTTTGGGATGAATTAAAACTTCCTGAAGGTGTTGATGCATTACTAGGTGTTACAGCTCTTGAAAAGCTTGGATTTAAGATAAATCCAAAAACGGGAAAGCTAGAAAAAGTAGAATTCTACCTACTATAACCTTAATTCCTTAATTAATGAAATTACAGTGCATTATTAATTTAACGTAATTGACTATGCTTCATTCAATGATGTTTTGAGATGGCTATTAGTAAAGGTTATGTTTTTAATTTTATCGTCTAGCATTTTCCGGTATAAGCGCTTGGCTAAATATCAACTTACTTGGTTTATCCATGTATTTCTAGAGAGACATAGTGGTTAAGGTTTTATAATGTAGCTATACATTATCGTATATGTAGGTGTATGTATGTCAGCTTCCTTTACTGTTCGTCTACCAAGAAAACTCATGGAGAAAATGAAAAAGTATAGAGAAGTAAATTGGAGTGAGGTAGTAAGAAGAGCTATTGAATCCTACATAAAGCGCCTAGAAGAATCTAGGAATAGGGAGAGTAGTAGTGAGTTGTTAGAGCGGCTTCAAGATTTAGGTGTTAAAGTGAATGAATTACAGCCAAAGCCTATTGAAGAAGAAATTAAGCTCCATAGGAAGATGAGGGAAATTGAATGGAAGCGCTTAAACTCTATGATACAAGTGCAGTAATAGAATTAATAGTTAAAAAGAAGGTGGATGTTATTCCTGGATTAATAACAATATTTACTGCAATAGAGTATCCTCCTTCAGTAACTAAGGCTGTAGAGATTCTCTATCCCACGAAAGATGATTATGCACTTGCCATTAAGTGGCAAGTAGAATTAAGGAAAAGAGGTACACCATTACCAGCCGTAGACTTGGTAATAGCCGCTATGGCTTATAATAATGGATTAGAATTAATAACATTAGATAAACATTTCACTATAATTCAAGAAATAGAGCCTAAGATAAGAATATCCTATACCATACCAATATAATCTATATCATTACGGCTTAATCTTAACTAAAAGCAGCTTAAGAATTAAATTTCAACTACTTTTCCTTTAACTTCTATTCCTAGTTTCTCTGCTAACTCCTTTGCCCTCTTTCTTATACTTGGAGATACTATTAGTAGTTTTGGTTTAATTTTCTCCTCTCTTTCAAATAATTTCCCTATCCTATATAATTCTGCTACATCACTTTTATCAACCATGGACTTATATTCAACTAGAATATACTCCTTATCCTTTACTAGGACGTCTACCTCAATTATTGATGAATGTCCATAAACGTAGCCCTCCTTATCATAGTATATCCACTTATCAACCTTATACTCCTTAAGTAGGTCTTTAATCAAGTACTTTATTCCTTCTCTAAATGCTTCTTCAGTAAATATCCCGTACCTCATACCTATCGCTTGTATAGATGAAGCTAGCTTCTCAATAACTTCACTATGCTTAATTAATTGTTCTTGAAGTGATTTAATCGCTCTACTATGTTCAGCTACTTGCTCTTGTAATTTAACTACTTGTTCTTGTAGTTTTATTATTGCTTCAGTATTTTTGTCTATTCTTTTAAGTATCTCCTCTAAGCCTAGTAAACCTGCTATAGCATAGCGGAACTCCCTATCTTCTTCTAGTAATTTTATGAATTCTTCCTTAATCTTAGACCTATCTATAGCCATTAATACTGCACCTACCTAAAACTATTCTCTTAGAAATAACTTTTTATACATTATTTTGCCTAGTCGTTGATGTTGTTCAGTAAGCATTAATACTTATAATTAATGATTGTAGTTTCATTGGTTAATGGGTTAATGGTATGTTTATTTTTAAATTAAAGCATAGTTTCATGGTATGTACTTTACTATAATTACGTTATAGTATATGGGGTATTGGCTGTTCAATATGTTATGTGTAGAGGTATAATTGATGTTGTTTATTTGTTATGTTATTTTGGGTATGACTTCTTTAACGAATATTTCAGCTCCACGTGTGCTTGGGAAGTCTAGGAATCTGAGTATGAAGTGTGTTACTCCAAGGTTTATGTATTCTTTTAGTTTTTTAGCAACTTTTTCAGGTCCACCTATAATGTAGTTTTCTTCATAACCTTTCTTAATAAATGGGCTTTGCTCAGCGATTTTAATGGCTTTTTCATCTGTTTCTGCTATTGCAACCATATTTGCAAGAGTTTTAGTTATTTCATCGAAGTCTCTACCAATTCTTCTACAGTGTTCTTTTAGGACGTTGAGTTTGTGTTTATAGATTTTAGGTGAAACATTTGGTATATTCCACCAATCAGCATACTTAGCAACAACCTTTAGCGTGTATTTTTCGTTGCCTCCACCAATCATTAGTGGTGGTATTGGTTCTGGTTTAGGCATGCATACTGCATCTTCAATTTTATAGTATTTGCCGTGGAATGTTGCTTTACCGTTCTTCCATAGGAGCTTTATTATTTGTACAGCTTCTTCAAGCATTTCAACTCTAGTCTTAAGTGATGGGAACTTGTATCCATAGGCTAATATTTCATCTTTTTTCCAGCATGCACCTATACCTAGAATAAATCTTCCTCTAGTTAGGTTTTGGAGAATAGCACTCATTTTAGCAACTAGTGCTGGATTTCTAAAGATATTGCATAAAACAATACTACCCCACTTATACTTCTTGTAAATAGCAGATAAGTGGGCTATGGATGTAAAGCATTCAAGGTTAGGAGTCGTCTTATCCAGGAAATCAGCCCATGGATATAAGTGATCGCAAATCCATGCAGAATCAAATATTCCTTCAAATTTACTTAGAAATCTATGGATTTGATTCATAAATTCATTGAAACTACTACCATTAATGGGGAAAGCTGGAACTCTTAAACCAAAATAAACTTCAACCATAGTAATCGCCTATATAATAGTATTGTATTGGGATAGTTAAGTATTATTCTTTCTGAGCTAGCAGGATGAGGATAAAGATTTCTGCTGATTTATTGCATATATCTTTCCTTGAATCTCCTATAATTTAGGACTTCTAGTTTTGGATTTAATGTTTTTATAAGTTCCTTAAACCAAGTACTATTTGTTAACTTGATTATTGTTTCATCCTCTGTTAATAGTATATTAGAGTAATGTATAGCAGTTGAAATTATTAAGCAGTCTATGAAGTCTCCTACATGTACTCGAAGCTTAAAAGCGGTTGCTAGTACATCAGTATCCTCTAAACCTATTTTCTTTATTCTATCATCGTATACGATAGCGTTTATTCCCTTTAGGATCCTTATAGAGGAAAGTAGTCCTTGAGTAATATATTTTGCTCCTTTAGCTGCAAGTTCGAATAATGTTATATAATTTATGTAGATTTTATACTTCCTATTAATGAGTTCTAGTATAAGGGTATCTGGAAGTTCCTCAATTGAAATCCCTATTAATGGCAAAAGATATGTTGTGTCAAGGAGTATTTTCATGACTCCATACTCCTTGATAATTCTTTTCTGAATTCATAAAATTCCTTAGCCTTAATCTTTACAGGCTTAGGCTCCTTTAAAACATCTTCAATACTTGGTATAGGTACTACAATTAACTTACCGTCTTGAACTTTATATAGTACCTTCATATGTGGTTTAAGTCCTATCTTCTCTCTTAACTCCTTCGGAGGGAATAGCTCGCCTTTCGAGCCTACCCGACCTTCAATATACAAGTCTGATTCACCGGATAGTGATTAATGTTATCTGGTATATTAGTTTTCCTCTTAACTAAGATAATCACCATGCGAATTTAAACTCAACTCTATGAAGATGGTCAGATGTTAGCCTTGTATTTGATTATTTAATTCTAAGTATTCATATTCTCTAGTAATAGAGGTAGGTTAGGGATTTGTAGGTCTTGTGGTATAAGTTATTAATTAACTAGTATTAACATTAAGTTCAGAGAATGAGTTAGGGCTAAACTATGGGACATACTGTTGCTAGGGTAAGGCTCTACAATCCTCATGATATGTCTAAGTGTTTAGAGCTAGAGCTATTGGTTGATACTGGAAGCACTTATTCATGGATTAAACGTAGTAGGTTAGAAAGGTTGGGTATTAAGCCTATGACTAAGTGGAAGTTTAAGACCATTGAGGGTAGGGTTATCGAGCGTGATATTGGTGAAGCTGTTATAGAATGTCTTGGTGAAAGAGCAACAACGATTGTAGTATTAGCTGAGGATGCTGAGGATAAGGATGCTGAAGTGTTAGGCGTTTATTCATTAGAGGGGTTGAGGCTTGAAATCGACCCAGTAACTAAGCAGTTAAGGAAAATTGAGGCATTATTAGCATTATGATTTCAACTTTATAAGACTAATTACGGAAGGTGATAGACGATGAATAGTATGGGTAATTGTTTAAAGTAGGGGGAGTTGAATATGTTTGGTATTTCTATTGTTACTACGACGTATAATGAGCGTGAGTTTATTCACCCTTTTGTTGAACGTGTCAGAGGTGCTCTTAGGGGTGTTGATCATGAGGTTATTGTTGTAGATGATTCTTCTCCTGATGGCACTTTTGAGGAGGCTTGTAAATGGGTTGACCGTGCTATTCTAGTAAGGAAGGCTGGTCAAACAAGAGGACTGCTGACGGGTATAAAAGCTGCTAAGTATCCTATTGTGGTTACTCTTGATGTTGATCTTGAAAATCCTCCTGAATTAATACCAGTACTTCTCAAGATGTTTATTAATAGAGGTCTTGACCTCCTTGTTGCTTCTAGAACTATATTGCCTCGGGTTTCCGAGCGTTTTGCTTCAAGAATTATTGGTAGAATTATAGGAGTACGAGACGTTTTCTCAAATTTCCGTGTATATAGACGTGATTTATTTAAGAATTACGAGCCTATTTTAGGGGAGACCTTTGGTGGTGAGCTTCTTGTTTATGCATGGGTTAAGAGGTTTAAGATTGGAGAATATATCTATGAACCGCCACCGTGTAGGGCTAGGCCTAGGATAGGAGGTATTCTTAAGGCAAATACAAGGATATTTCTTGTAACAATAAAGTTAATGACATATATAGTTTTTAGTAGAATCATAAAGTGAGGTTATTTAGCTAAGATAGGTACATAGCTTAGAGGAGAAAATCTAGGTAAGGTTATTGCAAGCGGTCTTACTATTAAAATACATGCTACTAAACCATATAAGACTATGAATTTAATTATTATTGTGAAGAATAAAGGCTATGGATTTTCATATCTTAAATCATTATGTATTACTTGGTAAGGATTATGGGTATTTATAGTAAAGTTATTAGGAGTTATCAGGAAGTAGAAATGTCATAGCTATAGCTTTCTTTTAGCTTAGTGAGCTTCTTGAATTCTTCATATATGGCTTTTAATGTACTTATATCGGTAATTAATAGCGTCATGAATATGCCTAATACTGTGATTGATAATCCGGCTAGTATTATACTTGTTTTTAGATACACAAATATACCAGTACTTATCAATAGCGCTGAAAATATTAGTACAAATATTTGCCCAATCTTAGAATAGCCGGGAAGCAGTTTGGGTTTTGGCAATTTTTGAATTCTCGTAGCTATATATCTAAATCTTATTAATGTGATTGAACCCATTATTAGTAGAAGTATTCCTAGAGAGTAGGATAGTATCATGATTATCCATCCGGGTAATGCTATTTTCCTAAAACCAACACCTACTTCATGTACTTCTGTTAAGAATTTAGGATTTGTTATGGCTATAGTTGAATAAGATATCATAATAGTGAGGCTAAGTAATAGTAATGTTAAGGAGACTACTATTAAGCGAATAAAGGATGTAATCCTATTGCTAGGAACTATTACTAAGCCTATTTCAAAACCATAAAGTACAAGTGATAGACTAGGTATTAACGGGAAAGCTATGAATAAAACTACAACAGGTATAGGTGCTCCAACAATTAGTAAGCATATTGTAAAGAATATTGAGAAGGCAAGAACTATAGATCCAAAAACCCTGTAGATAGTTCTAATAAGTCTGGACTTAATCCTAATACCCTTCCTAGGTAAGAAGCCATAGAGTAGCAAAATTATAACTACGACAGAAATGTATGGGCAAAGTGGGATATCAAATAACAATGAATATCCAATGATAATAGAAGCAATTCTACTTAAGCTCAATATGACTTACCTCCACCCATAAATTAGGAGACTTCTACTCAAAAATACATAGCTGGTTAAATTCATGTTTATACGATCTTTAGATATTAGTACATAAAGTACTATGGCCTCACCTTGAAGTTAATGTAAATCTAAGTATAAATTAATTTAATTATGCTTTAGTTTAAGGAATAGAAATGTTTGAATTCAATTAAATTCTCACCATTATGGGTATTTTATAATTGTATACTTGTTAATAGTGAGATCTTAATTCTTTAGCAATTCTTTAACTTTAGTTTATGTGTAACTAGTATATTGCCAGCTGACGGATTAAAGCCTTATATATTTTGTCTGTATATATTTTGTCTGGTAATATTATGTCTGTTAAGATTACTGTCAGGATTCCAAGAGAACTTAAGGAGCGTATGGATAGGTTTGGTTATATTAATTGGAGTGAGGTTATTCGTAAAGCGATCGAGGAAAAGGTTCGTGAAGAAGAAATTAAGTGGGCTTTAAAAATTATGGATGAAATTTCTGTTAAAGCTAAACCTGAAAGACCTTTAGCTGAAGTTATTAGAGAGTTTAGGGATCGTAGATGGAGATTAGCCTAGTTCTTGATACAAGTGCTGTTGTTAAATGGTTTATAGAGGAAGAAGAATCTAGTGAAATGCGTAGAATTAGGGATTTATATTTGAAGGGAAAGATAGTTATCTACATACCTTCACTGCTCTTTATAGAACTTGCTAATGCATTAAGGTATATTAAGGGGCTTACTCCAATAGATGTTGTTAATGCACTAAAGGCGTTAAGTATTTTACATTTAAATGTTGTTGACAGTATAGAAGTTTTGGATAAGGCTATAGAGATAGCTTTTAATGCTAACATTACAGTTTATGATGCTATATACGTAGCTTTAGCTAGAGCTACGAATTCTAAACTAGTGACTTATGATGGTGAATTACTAAGTAAATTTAAGGATATAGCTAAAAGGGCAAGCCAAATAATTAATAAAATAGGTATAGTGAAAGGTAATTAATATTGGCTATATAGTACTTTATGTCTAATTACATTTATGACGTAGATTAGTGTTTTGATTGCAGTAAATTCTTGTTATCAAAGATAGTAAAAGTTAGAATAAATCTCTTTGATGCAAGTTCAATTACGAACTTAATTAGGAAGGGTATTGAGTGTGTTGAGCATATTGTTTTAATTATTTTTGTTTTGTGAAGTTATCGCGAAACGGCAAGGTACATTACTATTAGGGTATTTAAGAGTGAAGAAGCTTATGCTATCTAGAGCCTTTAGGTTATTCCGAGTCTTGTTTTGAAGTATCTTTGTGCGTAAATAGCTGCTATTGGGTTATGTCCTGTAACTCTGTCTTTGACTATTAAGTAGGTTACTGGTGCTTTAGAGTACATTATGAATAACGTGTCGTGTCCAACGCATAAACCTACTATTATGTTTAGGTCTGTTTTTATGTGGTTTAATAGCATTGCTTGTACGATGGGGTTACACATTGATTCATGTCTTCCCGGTCTAAGTTTTTGTTCTTCACCTAATCCTAGCCAGGTCTTATCTACTCCTCCACATTTACAGCAAACAGAGTATACTTCAAAACCTTTACTTTCAAGGTATTTAACTATAAGTTTAGCTTCATCACTTAAACCTATACAGAATGCTACTCCTAGCTTCTTCATGTTGAGCTTTTTCGCAAATTCAACTATTTCTCTTAGCCTAGGCCATATACAGTAGCCTTCTTTTTCAACTATTGAGGCAGCCTTATGAATCTTCTTGATATTTTCATTATTGTATTTTGTAAGAGCTTCTTTAATTACATCCGGGTATAATACCATGGGACAGAAGCGGGGTTTAGCCGCTTTTGGATCAATATAACAGGTTTTTAATTCACAATATACACAATTAGGAGATCTAATATCCTTACTACTCACAACTAATCACCGAAGCTAATACTAAACAGCTAAGTATAAATTTATCTGAGTTGAAGTGATATGCTTAACCCAGTGAGGAATTATGATGATAATCCTTTTCACTAAGGTTTTGGTGAATCAGAAGTTATAAGTACCCTTTTTAAGAATACATTGCTTTAGTGGAGGAACTTGATGACAGAACTCAGTATAAATAAGTTGAAAAAACAATTACTTGAACTACTTAAGAAGGATGAAGAATTTCGCTATGCTATTGCAGGTCTTATTGGTATTGAGGAAGTATTAAGGGAACTCCGTAAACTACGTGAGGATTTCAATAGAAGAATGGAATTTCTTGAAAGAGAAATGCTAGAACATAGTAAGAGGTTTGAAGCTATTGAGAGAAAAATGCTAGAACATGACAAGCGCTTTGAGGAAATGAATAAAAGGTTTGAAGTTTTAGAGAGAAAGCTGCTAGAACATGATAAAAGATTCGAGGCGTTAGAGAGGAAATTATTGGAGCATGATAAGAGGTTTGAAGCAATAGAGAAGAAGTTACTAGAGCATGACAAGCGTTTTGAAGCTATTGAAAGGAAGCTACTAGAACATGATAAGAGATTTGAAACGATTGAGAAAAGACTTGAAGAGCATTCACGTATCTTACAAGAGCATTCTAGAAGAATAGAGGAATTGACAAGAGCTGTCATGAATCAAGGTAGAGCATTAGAGAAACTTGCATCATCAATCCAAGCGCTAGGCTATCGCTATGGAATATTTACCGAGGAAGCTTTTAGAGAAAGCATGAAGTATGTTCTAGAGGATTTGCTTAAAGAATATAAGGTTGATAAATGGATATACTATGACTCTAACGGCATAGTATTCGGTTATCCTTCATGGATAGAGGTAGACGTGTTAATTAAGGATGAAATTCATGTTCTAGTTGAATATAAAGCTAGCGTAGACAAAGGTGATGTTGCTGAAATCTATCGGATTGGGAAGTTATATGAGGAGGTTAAGGGAATTAAACCAAGGTTAATAATAGTATCTCCGGCAATAAGGAAACGTGCTAAGGAGTTAGCAGAAAAACTAGGAATAGAAGTACGTGGTGTAATGGTAGAGGTTTAAGAAAGGATTCCAGCTTCTTAGATACTGAAGATGATCATTTCCCCTAATATATTCTACATTTCATGTTTATGAAGAGTGCTGATAACCCTACTATTATTGAGGAAACTGCGAATAATGCTTCATAGCCTAATATACTAAGTATGCTAGCTAGTAAGTTTCCTAGTATTAATCCTATGCTTATAGATGTATTAAGGTGACCGAATCTTTCATCTTTTCTATGTGGTTCAGCTAGATAGGCTATTATATGGCTTTGGACACTTCCTATAAATCCCCATGTAATACCTAGTGCAAAGTATAGTGGATAATAATGTATTGCATCTCTGATGATGAGAGGGGCTATGAAGAGTAGTAGGCGAGTTCCAAGTGCTGTAATGTGGAGTTTTAGTAAGATTTCAATGTTTTCACTTAGTCGGAGTTGTATGAAGTATGCTGTTAGTGAGGCTATTCCTGATACTGTTGAGAAGTAGTATAGTTCTTCATCACTTACATTAACTATCTTTTTAAGATATATTGGAAGTGCTGAAAAGTACATTGATGCAGCTATGAATATCATTGCTGAAGCTATTAGGTATAAGTCTATGGGTTTAAGCCTTGCCTTCATCTTAGGTATTACTAGTTGAGGTGCTAGTACATGAAATCTCTTCGTTCTTTCAATAACGATCATGAATAGCTTTCTAAAAGCTATCATTTTCTGAGCTTCTACAACTCCAACAGTTTTAGGTAGAAGTAGTGAGGCTATTGAGCATATACCTGAACTAATAGCAGGTAGTAGCATTAACTCCTTTACCGTAATATAGCTTCTTAAATATCCTCCTAGTGCTAATGATATAATCCATCCTATGGAACTGAATATATACATTAATGAAATACCTTTTCCACGTCCAAAAATTTCAACAAATATTGGTGTTTGAAATGAGAGTATCATAGCTGATGCTAAACCATAGAATACATGTATTATGTATACTTCGATTAAAGTTTGAGATTTATAAAGATATATGTATACAAATGTAAGGACGATATATGATATTGAAAGAGCTTGTCTACGCTCTATACCTGCTAATATCCTTGGTAGTAGGGAACTAAATATAGCTGATGTAGCATTGTATATTAAGTTAACTAGGGCATAGTCCTTAACATCACCACCTAGATTTACAACTATTATCGCTATAGATATCCATGCTAAGGCTACGGCAAAGTAATATAGTGCTGGTATTAATAGGTAAGCATAGTTTTTAGATTTCATCACAAACTAGACTATAACCCGTCTACATTTAAGAATAATGCACTTCCGAAATTGGATACCCTTTAGTGAAAAGTAAGTAAGAATGCCGACTTCAATGACTGTAATATTACTCTCTAGCATAACCCCAAGGATAGATTCAATAATATTTAGTAGCCTAGGTCATATCCCCAAGCAATAGCACTCACAACCATAGCTATACTTAGTAACAGTAATAGTTGTAAATATTGAAAAATTAACATACGAGCCATAAGACAAACATTAATAGAGGTTTTATACCTATTTCAGTATATTCTGTATTCTGTATATACGGTGAATACGGTGGCTAAAGTGAAAACTAGTATTTATATCGATAAAGACCTCTGGGAGAGATTCAAAAGATATGCATTAAAGAAGGGTGTGGAGGTAAGCAGCCTACTTGAACGTATGATAGAGGAGGAGATGATCGATGAAACTTTAAGTAATGTACTATTGGAGTTAGCTAAAGTTGAAGACTATGAAGTTGATTTTGAACCCGTAGAGCCTAGGAGAGGGATTGTAAGTGAACTTGTTAGAGTGATTAGAGATGAAAGAGATAGTAATCTACTTAGATACTAGTGCAATAATAAAGAGATATATTAAGGAGCCTGGAAGCAATATTGTAAGAAAAACATACCTTAGAGCTTATGCAGGTGAAGTTATCTTATCCTTTAGTGTATAGAATATTGGTGAGGTACTAGGGGTATTCAATAGAGCTAAAATTATTGGTAGAATAGATGATAAAGAATGCACAGTTGTAGGAAGAAGATTTCTTCTTGAGGTAAAAAGGCTAATTAAATTAGGGCCTTTAATGATTATTCCACTAAGACTAAATATTCTAAAGAATATCTGGAAGCTCGTAGAAAAATACAACATTTATGAAGTTGATGCAATCCAGATAACCTCAGCTAAATACGTAAATGCAGAACAATTTCTTACTGGAGATAAACGATTACATGAAATAGCTTTAAAAGAAGGATTAAATAGCATTTATTTATCATAAACTTTAACATTATTTATTACACAATGTATTATATCTAGTACCAGAAACTTTTATTATCGGTAGTTTATCTAGCCCTTGCATTTTAGGATTCAGATGTTGCTACTAAGTTTAGGTATTTTCGCATATTCTTAAGCCAGGGAAACCGAGATTGAGGAAAGTATTAGGAATTCCAGGTGATTAAAGATTTTTAGATAAGTTTCCCTTAACTGTTCCTACACTGTCCACCATGACCCTTTTCAGGTACTATGTTTTTAAGCAGTTAATAGGGGGTTAAAATGAAGCCTAAGATCTCATTACTATTAGCTGTAATGGTGATATTAAGTCTAGCATCAGCGTTAGCAGCTACGGGTACGGTAGATGTTAATGTAGAAGAATCTCAAGTGAAATCTCTATTATTAATAACGGAAAATAATGTTAATACTCTTAAGAATAGAGGTGTTGATGTTCCTAGAGAATTAGTTGATCATATAGATAGGGCTAAGAAGCTTATAGAAGCTAGAAAGCATAGTGAAGCATATCAAGAATTGCTTGAGGTAATGGATACTTTAAAGAAGTTAATACAACCCCTAGCACTATCACCTAGAGAAGCTTCAGAGATAGAGAAAAGGTATGTTGTAGGAATTATTACTAGTTTGCTTAAAAGACTTGAAAAAGCTAATGTTCCTGAAGATATAAAGAATCAGGTAAGAGAGCTAATGGATAAAGTAGTTAAAGAACCTATACCAGCAAACGTAATGGCAAGTATTAGGAACTTAATTCACATGAAATTAAATATGATTGCATTAGAGAATGTAAGAGAGAAGATTTCAGAAATGTTATGGAAGAAGCTAGCAGAATTTAAAGGTCCAAAAGGACTATTAACACTACTGCGTGAGGATATAGTTGAACCTATTGAGCAAGAGATAAAGGAGTGGCTAAGTAAACCCATCGATATAGAGAAGGGAATTATACTTGCTAAACACTATGGACATTTAGCTAGGATTATACAACCTGCATTAATTCATGTAGAGTTTGCTCATAAGGCAATGCTAGGAGCTTGGAATGCTAGACTTAAAGGATTTTCTGAAGCATTGCAACACTTAAATAGACTAGAACCTATGCTAAAAGATGAAAAAGCAAAAGAAATAATTGAGAAACTTAAAGAAGCAATAAACTATACAAGAAATGGAATAAATGAGTTAAAGGAAGCTATAAATTGCCTAGTTAAAGGAGATGTTGATGAAGCAAAGAAGCATGCCCTTACCGCTAAAGAATATGCTAATATGTCAGATAACATACTAGAAAATATTAACACAACAGATCTAAAGCCTCAAGTCAAGCGAGTTATTGAGATTATTGTAAAGCTAATACATAGAGTAAATGATGGAATAAGACATATAGCTAACTTAGTAATTAAGTATGCTGATAAGCTTTTAGAGAAGCCACCTATAGGAGCAAAAGTTAGATTAGCTGGAGTTATTATCGGTAAAGAAGAATCTAATGAAACCGTTAAATTAGTAGTAAGAGGATTAGGAGTAGCAAGGTATGAAAATAAAACATATATAAGGATAGGTGAATGGATTCTATTAATTAATAAAACATCTACAAAGGTTAAAGTCGTAGGCAAGGGTAATGTAACAAGAGTAATAGCTTTTGGTGAAGTTACAGGATATAGTGATGATAAGCCTATTGTGAAGGGAGAGCAAGTGCTAGCAATTAAGTGCAAGAAGCATAGAAGATAATTAAGTATAACTTAAGATTAAGCCTTATTTTTATTGCATTATTTCTTTAACTAAATCAATTATTTTTTTGTCACCTGCAAGCACTTTTCCGTAACTTACTACTTCCATAATTATTCTTTTCCTTTCTCCAGCCATTTTTATGAATTCTTCTGTAGTATATACTCTTGGTTCTACATCTATTGGTAAAGTGGGATCTATGAAATCTTTTAGTCTCTCTATAGGATTTTTAGGTACATTATCTGATATTATTACTACATCTGCATCTGAAAAAGCTGTATAATCTCCGCGTGCTAATGAGCCTATTAAAATTACTGATTTTGCTCCTTTCTCTATAGCTTTTTCAGCATATTGTTTAAGTCTCTTCATTACTTCATTATAATCTAATTTAAAGAATTTTACTTTTGCAGTATTCAACGATTTCTTCTGCATATCTAATTGCCCTCCTCGCATCCTCTTTGGTATAGTAGTCAAGCGGTGCACCTTCTGGATGGAAGTTTGGATATCTTGTAGGTATATAATGTCTATCAAGTTCTTTAGCTTTATCTATCATTTCTCTAGGGGGTTTATATTCATCTGGTAGGGATTCAAGCATACGTGAAATAGAATGCCCCCAGACTTCAATTCCTAGTTTTTGATATAATGCTTTAACGGCTTTTTCAGCAGCTTGTTGGGATGCAAAGCAAGCCCATTCATAGTCTCCGAACTCCATAGACCTTCTAGCGTGTTCTAAATCTCTTATAGCCTGCCTTAACCAATCATTAGCCCTAGAGACCATACCCTAATCTAACCTCATAGTGTGATTAATGTTGATGAATTTATTAAACTATCCCTTATCTTAAAATTTAATGTCTAATTAGGACCTTACGTCTAGATTTCTTGTAGGTATATTAGTAGTTAACAGTTAATGTTTTAACCAATGTGCTTACCTTATGTCTTGAGAGGTGCCTGTGTTTGAATTTAGTTGAATTGCTAGGTTTACTTGAGGTTTGTAGACCTATTAGCGATGTTGTTAGGCTTTATGTTTATGCTAGTATTAATAGAATTGGCTTCTTTTACCTTTACAGACTTAATGAATGCGGTTATAAGATACCTCCTAATCTCATTAATGAGTTTGAACGTGGTTTTTCTAGGTTTATTGCAATTCAAAAGGTTTTTATCGACGTTAGTAATAAGCTAAAGGAGATTGGGATTAATTTTGCTATTTTTAAGTCTTTTAGACCTTATCCTTCAACTACAGTAGATGTAGATGTAATTATTTTTGATGATCTTCTAGGGGCTTTGAAGCATCTAATTGAGTGTGGTTATAGGGTTATTGGTTCTGGGCCTGAATCTATTACCCTATGTCATCCTAGTGGAGTTGTTAATATTGACTTATATCGTAGGATTTCCATCTCTAGAATTGCTTACCTTGACAAGGATGTTATGAAAGACCATACTACTGATATTGATGTAGAAAATGGTAAGGTTAGAGTTCTTAGGCCAGAAGCCGACATTATAGCCTTTGCCAATCATGCTATAATTAAGGAGCAATTATTTACACTTGCAGATTACTTAACCATCACTAAGCTACTAAGAAAAAGCAATATCGATTTACTAGCTAAATTAATCGAATTAACTCATAGTAAAACTGTATTTAGCATTGTTAATTACCTTATTAGGCAAATAGCTTATTCTCTAAGAACTCATAGAGATCTAATATCCTTACCCTATAAAATTAATCCTTTATTAACATTGTATGCTCTGTCTGAGAAATTTGAGGAAAAGGACGTTAAGAATAGTATTGTATGGCAATTTCATTACATGGTGAAACCTAGAAATCTTAGTACATTAATGAGCTTCATAGTAAATCATTTAACTAGGATAACATATTAGCTTCCATAAGAATACTCCTTGTACGTAGTCTTCTTTATCACTATTTTAATAAGTTGAGCAGCTATGAAGATCGTAAGCATTATGTTGATAATTAATAGGAATTCTAGTATCACGAAGATATGTTCCTTTAACATGTTTTCCATGTATGTTATTATTAGATGTATAATGTTAATTAGCACTCCATGAACATGCTTACTTAGGCTTTGTATGTTTGAGAAATGCCATTTAGCAATTATCCATAGGAGCATTTGCATAAGTACTGTAAGTGAAAGAATATTTGCTAGATGAGCTAGATATTTCTTTCCTCTATTTAAAGCTACTATATAAATGAATGGACAAAACCATAATAAGTAATGTGGAAAAACAACCTTATTAATCATTATCGCTATAAACAATACTACTGCCATTGATTCGGGTAATTCATTAATGTGACGTACATCATATTTGAATACCACTACGTTAGTCAATATAAATGAACATGTAAAAATTATATTCCATATACTTAGATAGAAGTCTATGTCCTTAATGCTAAAGATCAACTTTAATGTATATATAATAGATTGCCCTATAGGTCTTCTATTAATATGAAAGAATAATACCTTATTTATGAAGTTATCAGCATTAGCTATTAAGAATGGTATTGTTATTGCTAGAGAGCATAGTATGTACGTGATGATGTAGTTCCATTTCTTATTATAAATTGCATAGAACATGAATATTGGAATTATTAAGACTGTAAACTGCTTTATACATGTGGCGATAGCAAGAAAAATAGCTGAAATGACATACCTATTACACTTCATAGAGTATAGTGATAGTAGTATAAATAGTATTGATATAACATCGTATTGTCCAATAGCTATTAATGCTATTAATGATGGACACCAAAGCCAAAACCTTATGATATCTATTTTAAAATTAGTTGAGGTAAATTTAGGTAAAATGTATGCTATTATTAGTGTGGCGATAATTATTGGTGCTTTGAGAATAAGCTTTAGCAATAAAACATTTTGAATTCCATTAAAGAAAACTATGTAAAACTTATGCACCAAGTAGAAAATTATTGGAAATAATGGAGGATATACTGTATGTCCTTCATAAATACTTAAGATACCTTTAGCTTCAATAATTTTATTCCAAGAAGTAAATACTGATGTGTCATAGAAGTTCCAAATAAAACCCCATGCCATGAACATGATAAAGGCTAGTATAGGCCATTCAAGATATTTTAAAGCACATATATACCTATAATGGCGAATATATAAGCGCATTTTGTATAACTTAGAATTAATGTGGTATATGAATTTCGTTTCATAGAGGAATGGATAACCATAACAGTATTGAATATTAGAGTTATATAATTAGCAGTAAAGAACTTTACCTCTGTAATGAAGCTGAAATTAAGCATAAATAGAGATTTTTCGTAACTGTTGTATGGCGATTGGTTTGACATATGATGCTTTTATTTGGCTTGAGGATCTTAGTAATCCTAATACTCTAAAGTTTATTGAAGAACATAATAGGAAGTTTAAAGATTTCATAGATAATCTATCTAATATGTTTATTGATAGAATTAAGAAGTACTATAGCATACCCTTTATTACTATGATTAAAGCAACTAGTAGGGGGGTTTATGCTATTGTACGTGAATTAAACGTTTATAGCGTTAAATTATTTGGTTGGAATAAGGAGGTCATTGATGTTATTAAATCAAAGGATTTAGGTAAACATATCGTAATAGGATACATATACCCATCACCTAGTGGTGATGTTCTTGGCTTATTTTATACTGTTGCTGGTAGTGATGAGGGATTTCTTAGGATAATAGATCCAGAGTCTAAAGAGATTCTTGATGAGCTAAAAGGTAGTGTTGGTAATGTTGTTTGGATTGATAAGTATAGGTATTATTATGCTAGATTCTATCGTAGTGGTAAAACGCCTGACGGAGTGAAAGCTCCTGCTGAAAGGGTATTTTTACGTGAAATAACTAGTGGTTCTGAAGAAATGGTATTTGGTGAAGGAATAGATACAAACTATATGATATGGATTGATGAGCCATGGGATTGGAGTAGAGTTTTCATTACCGTACAGTATGGTTGGGTTAAGTCAGTAGTTTATGGTGGTTATAGAAGTGATCCTTCTAGCTGGAAATTATTATTTGATGGTGGAGAATACCTAGTTAAACCTATTGGATATTATAATGGAGTACCCTACTTAGCATATTATGATAAGGAGGGTTTGGGTAGAATCATAAGAATTACTAATGGTAGAGTAGAAGAAGTTGTAGGTGAACAAAACTATCCTTTAAGTAAGGCTATTATAGTTAAGGATAGAATTTACGTAGATTATCTAGTTGATGCAGCTAGTAGGCTTAAAGTATATGATGTAAATGGCAAGCTAGTTAAGGAACATGTTTTTAGCGAGCCATCTACTATTAGAGCTCTTGACTTTTATAATGATAGAGTTTTTATCTTATTAGAATGTTTTAGTAGACCTCCAACAATATATGAGTTAAGTGAAGAAGAGTTAAGGGAGTTCTATGGCTATAAAGTTGATCTTAACTTAAGAGTTAGTGAGGATTGGACTACTTCATTTGATGGTACTAAGATTCACATGTTTGTCATAGAGCATAAATTTAGGAGAAGAGATGTGGCAATAGTTTATGGTTATGGCGGTTTTGGTATATCAATTACACCGTTCTTTGTAAGTGCTTTAGCGCCATTTATAGAGGATGGTGGTGTACTTGTAGTAGCTAATTTACGTGGTGGAGGTGAATATGGTGAAAAGTGGCATAGGATGGGTATGAGGGAGAATAAGCAGAACGTATTTGAGGATTATAAAGCTATTTTAAGGCATGTAAGGAGGAGGGGATTAAAGACTATAGGTTGGGGTGTTAGTAATGGAGGACTTCTTGTAGCTGCGACTATGGTTCAAGACCCTCAGTTATTTGATGCTGCTATCATAGGTTACCCAGTTATAGATATGTTGAGATTCCATAAACTCTACATAGGAAGGCTTTGGACGACAGAATATGGTGATCCCGATAACCCTAAAGATCGAGAGTTCTTGCTAAAGTATTCACCATATCATAATGTGAGAAAGCAGAGATATCCCATAATGCTCATATACACTGGACTCCATGATGACCGCGTCCATCCAGGTCATGCACTAAAGTTTACTGCAAAACTTGAAGAAGTAAGAGCACCAGTATACCTAAGAGTAGAAACAGCCAGTGGGCATTTAGGTTCATCACCTGAAGTAAAGGTTAAGGAATATAGTGATATATATGCATTCATATACAAGGCTTTACAGCTTAAATAATTAAGTCCTAATAATTGAATAGCATTAAATTAATGTGAATTACTGCCTTTCACTTATATTAAATATTATGTTAATCTCCTTGCTTCACTCATACTAACTTTATTTAGTGGCTCCCATCTAAATCTCCATAAACCCTTACCTGGAGATTCTATTGCTATTTCTAGTTCATCAGCAAGTAAGTCACTTATTAAAGGCTCATCTGCTAGTGGAGATTTTACTATATCCACTGTTACTTCCTTTGACTCTCTATCAGAGGTTACCACCTTTGCTTTTACTACTTGGGTATAATCCAGACTTTCAACGGTTCACCAGCTGTATCAAACGTTGCTTCTCTAGCATTAGCTGGAGGAGGTCACAAATTTAACTCTCTAGCAATAGCTATTGGAATTATTTGATGTGAGGTATCAGCTTCATAACCTGTATTTACAAGAGCAATTACATCCTTGCTTCTACCATTCTTAGTTAGCCTTAACTTTACTCTTACTATCAAGCTCCTTCACCTTACCAATTATACGTCCTACCCGTACCCTCTTAGCACGAATACGCCCTATACTAACCATGAAAATTCCCCAATATACATAAACTATATGCTAGCTTATATTACCTCATGTCCTGTAACGTGTTACTTTACTTATATTTCAATTCTATGTAGTGGGCCAAATCTAGTTTCCACGTAATCCATATCTACAGGAATTATTCTTACTCCAATTGTTTTACCCTTAACTTCGTAAACTGTATACATATCCCCAAGAGTTTTGCTAATTAATTTTTCATCTCTATTCAAGGCTACTAAGTCTAAACCTGCTACACAAATTAGGGAGTAGTTTATGAGATCTCCAAGCCTTAATAGTCTTTCCCGGACTCTAAGCCTTAATGTATTATCTTCAGCAACTGGTAACATAACTTCATTAAAGCCTATAGTCTTTACATTCCACTCCCTAGCAATTCTTATTATGAAGTCGTTGAGTGTTTTTAATGTTGTTAAGGTACCTGGAGTTCCAAAAGGTGCTTTAATAATATCTTCAACTAGCTTAGCAACACTTTCCCCCATCCATGGAGATATTGATAAATCTAATCCTAGGAATTCATATTTAGTATTCTCTTCAATAATATTGGATACTCTAAGCACATAATCTATGAACTCCCTTAACTTCTCATATCGAGACCTTACAATTGCTTCATATACTAAGTCAACATATCTTAATGCAATGGAAAATCCATTAACGTTCATGTAATTTGATGTTGATGGAAAGTAAGGAGTTTGAATCCAAGAACCTATTGTTATTGAGAATTTAGTAAATGTATTTACATCGCCTTTATATTCAATTAACGCCGAGGTTATTGAGTCTAGATGTTTAATTGTTGAACATTTAATTGTTGCATATAGATTAGGATAGTCATCAATAGTATCCAAAATCTTCGTAATGAGTTTAGCATCATAGATCTCTACGGGAATTAACTGCATGAGAATATCCTTTGGAAAACTGCTTAGAATATCATGTACAATTTTTATGTAGGATTCTATCTCCATGTTTCTAGGTATAGGTGGAACGACTACTCTGAATGTCCAGAAGTTAAACTTCTTAACAAAATCTCTGAATAAATCAAGAGATTCAGAAACTCTACTATATATTACATCTTTATTCCACTTGGAAATAGACGTGAATACCGTTAAGGCCCTCATTAAAGCCATATCGAACCCTAGTTGTACTTATATATTTTCAATATTATGATTTACTATATGAGTTTTGATGAAGCCCTAAATGCTTTAATACATTCTTTATAGTGCTTAGTTTATCTTGTTCTGCCTTTACATTATATGCCTTTACAGTTTTTGCTATAGTCTTATATAGTAATTGTAGTGTCTTTAATTCTTTTAATGTATATTCTATATCTTTTCTTCTCTTTAATGCTGTTTCTATGGTTATGTTTAAGTGTATTGTCTTTTCCTTCATTTGAAGTGCTAGTAAGTGTCTTGCTAAGATGCTATGAAGCCACCATAATGGATTACTGATCCTTAACGATACTGTTGCTAAGAAGTCGATTAAATACCTATCACATATTATTGTATAGCCAGTATGTTTTAGAATATTAAGTATCGTTATCCACGGAAGTAATGATATATACTCTATTAAAACCCATATTCTCCCTAATTTCTTCATATACTTTGTCATATAATGTTCTACTATGACTCTGTTCGGATTTATAATATACTCTACTCCCCAAGTCTTCTTAAAGAACGTGTATATTAAGTAGGATAGGGTATGTAGACTCTTAATCCATAATATTCTTACCCTATAATTCTTTGACATTAGGTAATGAGCTAAGATTTTTGCTATAGTAGTTTTACCACTTCCATCAACACCAGTAATAACTATTACCTTTATACTCCGTCTCTTTTCTAACACATTATTACACCAATACCTTAATACTAAGCCAGTAACTAGACATTTTACCTTCTACTCTCTGGAACATATCTAAGGTCTATATAAGCAATTTAACGAATTCTTACGATGATGGCGAATTCTAAAACTATATTTGATGTTTTAATAATATGGTTATTTGGTGTTAGGACTCGTGAATAATAGAGATATATGGATATGTGGGAAGTGCGGTTTTGGATATAAGAGTAAGGAACTTGCCTATGAATGTGAGAGATTTTGTTCAACATATAGAGCATGTTCTATAGAAATTACGAAGAAGGCAATATATGTTCCTAAGAGACCGTTAAAAATCATAGAAAAGACGCGTAAAATTTTGAAGAGCAAAGATCTGATGGGGTAGAATTTATGGAAAGAAAGGGCGGAGATAATGACTTATACGTATTTGATAGGGCTATTAAAGTTGAAGTTAGGAATGAGAAGGTAATAGTTAAAGTAATTAAAGAAATTCTTGTCAGAGAGTATGTATTAGACATAATTGTTCAGGGTTTAAGGATTAGGACGTATCTCATATCTCCTAAAATGATTAACGAATTCGTCTATGGCAATCTATATACCCTAGGCGTTATAGATAACGTTGATGATGTAATTAAAGTAGAATATAAAGATCATAGCGCTAATGTTTACTTAAAACCTAAACCTAGGGTCGTTAAAGCGTTCTTAAATATAATAGGTCCTTCATGTGAAGAAAAATCTTCAATAAGCTATACTACTAATAAGATAACCTCACGCACTATTATCCCAGCTAAGCACATTATTAGCATTCTAAACATATTCAATGATAAATCAACAGTATTTAGGATTACAGGTGGAGTTCATGCAGCAGCTCTTTTTGATGTTAAATCACTTAATCCATTAGTGTTTATTGAAGATATAGGTAGGCATAATGCTATAGATAAGGTTATTGGATGGGGTATTCTAAGAAAATTAAACTTTGAGGAAACGGTACTTGTGACTTCAGGTAGGATTTTTACTGATTCCATACATAAGGCTATTAGAGCGGGCATTCCCATAGTGGTTTCCAAGTCTGCTCCTACATATGAAGCTGTTAACTATGCTAGAAGAGCTAACATTACGTTAATAGGGTTTGCCAGAGGCTTAAGGTTTAACGTATATTCAGGTTTTCATAGAGTTAAAGAGTTAAGTAATTATAATGATCTCGAAAACTTATTCTAGGACATACTTAACTTATATGATAGTCTTAGGTGATTCGATTGGCTGTAGAACTTATATATCAAAAGGATAGCTATATCAAAGAATTTAATGCTACTATAAAATCCGTTGATGGAGAAAAGGTAGTTCTTGATAGAACAGCATTTAATCCTAGATCTGGAGGCTTAGCAAATGATACAGGATATATAGTTAAAGGCAATGTAAAGTATCGTGTAGTTGACGTACACTTTGATAAGGAGAAAGGTGTTGTAGTTCACGTTCTTGATACAAAAACTCACGACCTAAGTGTAGGTGATGTGGTAAGAGGTATAATTGATTGGGATAGAAGGTATAAGATTATGCGCCTACATACAGCTGCACATATACTTACAGCAATAATGTATAGAGATTATGGTGCATTAATTACTGGAGGAAACATTTACCCAGACTACGCATATGATGATTATAGTTTGGAAGTATTTGATCCAGAAATATTTAAGAATGCTATAGCGAAAGCAAATGAGATTGTAAAGCAGGGTATAGAAGTTAAGGTATATTGGTTAAAGAGGGAGGAAGCTCTTAAAATACCTGGTATTGTTAAACTTGCTTCACGTATGCCACCTAAAGTAGAATATCTAAGAATAGTAGAGATTCCAGGAGTAGATATTCAAGCTGATGGAGGACCTCATGTTAAAAATACACGTGAGATAGGAGAGATAGTGTTTATGAAAGCAGTTAATAAAGGTAAGAAGAGGAAAAGAGTCTATTATACAGTAAAGCCATAAACAATATAATTACCTATTTATTTTTCTTAGTAGGTCCTTTACTCATAATTAAATCGACTTTATTTTATAATTCTATTTTTAACTGTTTTCAAACTATTATAATTAGGGGGGTTTATTTATGGTGATTCATCCATGGCTTCCTAATTCTCCAAGGGAAATTAAAGAGTATATGCTTAAAGTTATTGGAAAGAATATTGATGACTTATACTCTGATATACCTAGCGATTTGCTATTGAAGAGAGAGCTTAAAGTTGGTCTTGGTAGACCTTTAGCTGAATTCGAAGTTAAGCATATTGTTGATAAAATAATTGATAGGAATAAGGTGTTTAAGGATCCTCCACCGTTTCTTGGTGGTGGAGGTGTTTGTGTACATCATGTTCCTAGCGTTGTTAAGGATATTTTAAGAAGAGGAGAATTCCTTACAACTTATACTCCTTATCAAGCTGAGATCTCTCAAGGTCTTCTTCAAGCACTATTTGAGTATCAAAGCCTTATTGCTGATCTTGTTGAACTTGAAGTTGTTAATGCTAGTATGTATGATTGGAGTACAGCTATTGCAGAAGCATTTCTTATGGCTGTTAGAGTTACAGGTGGTAAGAGAATTCTTGTCCCAGGTACCATGAATCCTGAACACTATGAAGTTGCAAAAACAATAACTTATAGTAAGGGTATTAGAATTGAAAAGGTTAATTACGATAAGGAGACAGGGTTTATGGATTTAAGCGATCTAGAAGATAAGCTTAGGAAAGGTGATGTAGCTGCAGTTTATGTTGAAAATCCAAGCTTTCTCGGGTTTATTGAGGAAAATGTTGAAGGTATTGGAGAGCTTACTCATAAATATAAGGCATTATATATTGTTGGGGTTGAGCCATTAAGTTTAGGTATACTTAGAGCTCCAGGTAATTATGGAGCTGATATAGTTGTTGGTGAAGGACAACCTCTTGGACTCGGATTGAATTATGGTGGACCTCTTCTTGGCATATTTGCCGTTAGATGGGATAGAAAGCTAGTTAGACAAATGCCTGGTAGGCTTATAGGCCTAACAACAACAGTTGATGACAAGGATAGAGCATTTGCTATGATATTACAGACACGTGAGCAACATATTAGGAGAGAACGTGCTACATCGAATATAACAACTAATGAAGCATTAATGGCCGTAGCAGCAGCTGTGTACTTATCACTTTTAGGTAAACATGGAATTCGTAGACTAGCTGAACATATACTCTATAAAGCTAATTATGCTTCAAGAATGTTATCTAAGATTCCAGGAGTTAAAGCACCACTATTTAAGTCAAAGCATTTCAAAGAATTCACAGTAGGTTTCTCAACAAATTATATTGAATTACATAAGTACCTACTTGAACATGGAATTCATGGTGGTAGGTATCTCGATGAGTTTAAGGAAGAGCTTGGTGAATGCGCATTATTCTGTGTAACAGAGGTTCATAGCAAGGAGCATATAGATAAGCTTGTAGATACAATTGAAGAATACATGATTAAGAGGTGAAAGCTATGAGCACTTGGAGACAAGCTAAGTGGAATGAACCATTAATTTATGAAATAGGTGGTAGAGGTAGAATAGGATACCTAGTACCTGAAGTAGATGAGGAAATAAAGAATGTTGTAGGTTCTATAGAAGAGCTAATACCTAAGAAGCTATTACGCAAGGAATTACCAGAATTACCGGAGTTATCTGAGGTAGAAGTTGTAAGGCATTTTACTAGGCTAACTCAAATGAGCTATGGTGTTGATCAAGGACCCGTCCCTCTAGGTTCATGTACTATGAAGTATAATCCAAAGATATGTGAGGAACTGGCATCGGATCCACGTATAACTGAGCTACATCCATATCAAGATGAAGATACGGTGCAAGGACTGTTAGAGATATTATACAAGCTACAGGAATGGTTAGCTGAGATTACAGGCATGGATTACTGTACTCTACAGCCTGCTGCAGGAGCTGCTGGAGAATTAACAGGGTGCTTAATTATAAGGAAGTACCATGAGTTAAAGGGCGAGAAACAGAGAATTGAAATGATAGTACCAGATAATGCTCATGGATCAAACCCTGCTAGTGCCGCTATGGTCGGCTTTAAGGTTGTTAGATTACCAACTCGCGAAGATGGATGCATAGATCTTGAAGCATTAAAATACGTTGTATCTGATAAGACTGCTGGATTAATGCTTACTAATCCAAACACCTTAGGACTCTTTGAGAAGGACATTAAGGAAATAGCAAGAATAGTTCACGATGTTGGAGGACTACTATACTATGATGGAGCAAATCTCAATGGAATACTTGGAGTTGTTAGACCAGGAGATATGGGATTTGATATAGTACATATAAACATACATAAAACATTTAGCACACCTCATGGTGGTGGAGGTCCTGGAGCAGGACCTATATGCGTTAAAAAGGAGCTAGTAGATCTCCTACCAAGACCATTACTAAAATACGATGGTAAAAAATACTACTGGGATTATGAATGTAAGCATTGTATTGGTAGGGTAAGAGCATTCTATGGAAATATAATACCATTGGTTAAAGCATTTACATACATATTAAGTCTTGGACCACAAGGATTAAGAGAAGTAGCTGAACAAAGCGTAATAAATACAAACTACTTCATATCATTAATGAAGGATTCTAAAGGATACTCGTTACCTTATGATCCCGAAAGACCACGTAAGCATGAAGTAGTTTATAGTGCTAAACCATTAACTAGAGATTATGGTGTTACAGCTGAAGATGTGGCAAAGAACTTATTAGACCATGGACTCTACGCACCAACGATATACTTTCCATTAATAGTTGAGGAGGCGCTTATGATAGAGTTCACGGATACTGAGACAAAGGAGAACATTGAGTACTATGCAAAGGTGTTAAAGGATATTGAGGAAAAGGCTAAAGCTAATGCCAAGGAGTTAAAGGAAGCTCCAAGGAATACTAGTGTTGGAAGAATAAATTATGTTAAAGCGAATCATCCAAGAACAGTAACACCAACGTATAGAGTATTAAGATTAAGAAATAAGGGAGTACAGTTAAGACTTTAAGATAGGTTAAGAGTGATCATATGAACTATAGAGATCAGGTATCCATTACCTTTTACTGTAAACGAGGATTAGTTGCAGGTATTTTTGCAAGCATTCCATCCCTACTATGGTCTATTTGGTATATTCGTCCCTATAGTATGAAGGTAATAAGAGAATTGTTAAATATTACTGATCCCGCATTATTACGTACTATAGTTCGCTTTGGTATTTTACCATCCATACTATTACCGCTATTCATGTTTATAGGGTTTGTTTGTGGCCTTATATATGGTTTCATATTTAAGTTGACTGGAAACATGAATAAAGCTATTATGGCTCAGGTATTGTTCTTGTCCATTATTTCCTATTTTGGGATATATATTTTACCTAGAACACTGCTACCGCTTGAAATTTATATGGCGTCAGCTTTTACCTTTATCATAGCCTACATATTAATATTCATGAAGTTAAAGCGTTAAGAATTATTAAATTAATAATTAAAGGACTTAATTTCTAGAGCTAATTTATTAG
>Ga0180301_10000159_pt1 | contig 49829 bp, 65 predicted proteins | sample GuaBasSediGuay16_FD_121797 | JGI IMG/M metagenome (GOLD analysis project Ga0180301, IMG submission 121797) | Subseafloor sediment microbial communities from Guaymas Basin, Gulf of California, Mexico - Guay16, Core 4569-2, 12-15 cm | ecosystem: Environmental > Aquatic > Marine > Hydrothermal... | reverse complement strand
TCTGATAAATACTGGGTTTTTGTATGATGTGCTGAAGCATTGCTGGCGTGAGCAGAAATATCCACTCCATCTACATTTCCGTCCACATAGATATTTCCTGAAAGGTAAAGGTTTCGCCATTTTTTATCACTCTTTCCTAAATCGTAAGCACCTGATGACATTGGATAAATAAGACCAGTTGCAACTCCTGATTGACGCAATTCCATTGGTATCAAATCAAAATTTCCATCACTTGAAGAAAGCCGAAATGAAATACTACTACCAGCAACTCCACTCTTAATCTCAAATGCAGAAGTTGTTGGGTTAATTCTCCCTTCTTCCTTATTGTTAGAATCATAAAATCTTATCCAGTGATTATCCTTGTCTATCTCTATTCTTTGTCCTGAAGACGCTGTCCTAATTCTTCTTCCTGTTAAAGTCCCTGCAGTGATATTATCAGCATTCAAATTGGTAACATTAACAACCGAAGCGTCTAAAGTCCCAGTTTGGATATTAGAAGCAGTTAGTAAATCCGTAACAATTTTCCCTCCTGAAATTATCGTAGTATCACAATCAGTTTTTCCTATTTTATCTTTTGTTGCTAAACTTCCAGCATCGCTTAAATTAGAAATCCCCGAACCGCCCGTAATTGTGATGTTTCCTTTGACATAAAAGGCATTTGCTGATTTATCGTATTTCAATCCTTTGTTATTAGCGTAATCTCCAAGTATCACATTTCCTACATCCGTTCCTGAAATAAGAACCTTGAATACTTCGTTGCCTGAATCATCATAAGCAACTAACTTACTGGTATCCAAAAGAACCCTTGAACCTGAAGTCGCTGTTTGAATAGTTGCTCCTGTAATCGTGCCAGCGGTAATAGTTCCTCCTACCAGTTTTACATCTGTTCCATCATACTGAAAGTATTTTGAAGTGCTGTAGTTCCCTATAAAAAGTTTGGCTGGGTTATTAGTTGCACTATCGTCTAAACCAAGAATAAATGCTCCTCCATTTGCGTCTCCTCCTCTCCAGTTTGCTAAATCTAAATTATTCCCACCAGCAATATAGGCATCCCCTTGACCATCTGTAATTGCTAAAAGAATTGATTGAGAAGTAATTGTTCCTGATGTTATCTTGTCAGCACTTAAATCGCTGATTTTAGCATTGGTAATAATTGCATCTGCTATTTGGGCGGTATTGGTAATAATTTCGTTGGTATAACTACTATTTGCTACGATATTATCAACCATTAAAGAAATTCCTCCTCTCCCTCCAAAAACCTGAAACTGGGCTTTAGACGAAGTATCAGAATTAGGTTGGGCAACTGCTATTAGAATCTTTCCATCTCCTACAGATTCTGAAGCGGTAGTAGTTGTTTGTAAATCCGTCGTTGAAACCGCTACATCAAGATAAATAAAGGTCAAACCAGTCATATTCCCAGTATTCCCAGCATTTATTGAGTAGGCGGTTCCATCAGAAAGAGTAATAGTTCCAGAACTCCAAGAAACAGTATTATGGTCAGTAGCACTAAACTCTATATCGTGAGACCATCCTCTTAAAGCAACCTTTGCTTTAGCCGAAGTTATTGAATCATTAGGATGGTCCAACGGGTCTTTGGTTATGTGAGAAAACAGAGCCGATTTTAGGTCTTCTTCTGTCACTCCCTGCCGATTAAGGATATGAGGCAAATCAACTTTTCTTTGTTTTTTGAACTTAACCCTATACCAAAAACTATCTGTTCCTCTTGGAGTTGCTATAACCTCGTCTATGATGTAGTCCTCGTTTATATCTCTGATAGCGGATTGAATGGTTATCTTTTGTCCTGGTCTCAATCCTGATTTCCTTGTTACAAAAACTCCTTCTTGAGAAGGGTCTTTATACGCCTCCAAATAAGAGTTTCCAATTTGAATTGCTTCTCCTGTAGTGGCTACCTCTAAACTTGCTACTCTATAATCGTGTCTTCCATATTGTTCAATAGAATCATCATCCTTAACCAAGGTAGTAAAAGAATATGCTTGGTCTGGTTTTCTTCCTTGGAGATAAATATAATTTCTGATGTCATTATAACTTTTCTCAATCTCTAAACTTTTGAAAACATACCTACCACCAGTATCAGTTAATCCCCAACTTGCTGTTTCGTCACCTTTCTTGAAGAAATGAATGTCCTTGTCAAAATCAATATACCATTCGTAGTTTACCTGCTCTGCCAACTTTTTAAGACACTCCACAACTGGTAAGTAGTTAAACTTAATAGACGAAATTGTAAGAGAACAACCAACATTATTAGTAGTAAATCCTTTGAGATATTTTGAAACAATGTCAGAAATAATATCATTAACAGTTTCATTTTCATAACTTTCATTTACTAACCTCTGGTTGGCAACCAAAGAATAATCCCCACAGGTTATCTCGTAGTAGAGATACTTTGCTGTTTTTACTTTTTGATTTACTCTATCAACAATGCCAGCAAAAACCTTCTCTCCGTCCTGATAAATTTTGATTTCCTTTCCTATCTGAGGAGTAAAAACACTTCCTTTAATACTAATTGTTCTAAAAGTGCAGGTGCTAATTCTTCTTGTAGCAGCACAAACTATTCTTAAACTATTCTTCTCAACAATGTTTGTCACATTAACTCCGTCAATCTCAACAACTATCCCTTTAGAAGGACGAGCTTTGTATACCCTTGTCGCTCCATATTCAGATGGTCTCCCTCCAATTGGCATTTTATTTTAATTCTTTTTGAAGTTCTTTTTTGCTTAAAATTTCTTCCTTTACTTGCCAAATAGCCCATCCTGCATACAAGCCCTTTTGATGCTCTTTTCCGTCTTTATCTTTTTCTCTCCTCAAAGTCATTTCGTCTAAAACTTCAATCAGAAATTTCTTTATCTTTTCTTTGAATTCTATTTTTTTATTTCCTGATAAAATTGATTGAGCAATCAAATTTATGTAGAAACCTTCTTTTCTATCTTTAACCACATAATTTGCCAAGCAGTTGAGAATGACGTTTCCTACCGTCTCTTTTTCCAGCTTACTCAAATCTGGTTGTCCGTTCTTATCCTTTACTTTTTCTAATTCTGTTTGACTTGGGAAGGATTTAGGAATTTCCTCCCCTCGTAGAGAAAGTATTTTTCGGTTGGGGTTCATTTTTTGTTATTTACTTTTACCTCTAATTTAGCGACCTTTATTTCTAAATTCCTCATTCTGCCTCCTAAACCTTCTATATTGCCTCTTAACCTTTCAACTTCTTCTTTCAAACTCTTGTAGTGGTTGTTTTCTAATTCCTCTACCTTCTTTCTTAAATTCCCGTTGTCTTTGCCGTTTATTCTTACGGAAATTATCCCTACAAGCGGTTTAAGGACATAATATACAAACAATCCGCCCACTCCTGCCCAAGATATGTTAGTGATGATTTGAAAGATTTCGTTTTCCATAGGATTATTCCGTTATTATTATTCTCCTTGCTCCCGATGTCTCCTCGCTCCCGTAGGTTAATAAGGTGTCGTTTCCTGTATGGTAGGTGGCTTTTATCCAAGCGGCACTTCTATTTATTGTTGATATCCGAAGTTCATCTATGATTCCGTTGAAATAATTATCTGGAGCATAAGAAGTGCCTATTCTTACTGCCCTATCAAGAGAATCTGGACTCGGAGAATTAGCAGAATCATAATCTTCCTGACTTCCGTTGAAGTAAATCCGCTGGGTAGAGCCGTCCCAAGTCCCTGCCAAATATGTCCAAGTTCCAGTCTGTATTATTGATGTGCAAAAGGTATCAACTTGATTAGAACCATCCCAAGTTGTAAAACGACACTTCCCATCATCATTTCTGTTTACATCCAATCTCAATGTCCCCTCATCATCAAAAACTATATGGTCATTACCATTAACCAAAGATTCTGGATTTACCCAAGCCTCTACAGTTCCACTGGATACATCTGTATTACTGAGAGTATTATTCCCAATATGAATATAATCATTACTCCCATCAAAATCTTGTCCTTTGGCTATTTTACCATCTGCCTCTACTGGTTCATTGGTCGCTTTTTTAGTTGCATCATACCCATTAGCAGTGCTGTCTTCTACAGAAGAAGTAGTTAAATCTTTCAGGTGATAGACCATCTTAAAGTTGCTGTCCCACACATTGGTCGGGTCTGCTCCGTCAGCCGTGTCATCGGTTCGGTAGTAAATATAAAACTCCGTGTCCGCTGAACTTGAAACCGAAGGGATTTTTACCCAGTATTCTGCTACTTGATTGGCGGAGTCGTGCCTTTCTCTTTCGTATTTCAACAAGGTTGTGCCGTCGCTGGAAGTAAATCTGATATCATAGCCGTCTGAATTTGATTTTGAAAAGTCAAAATTGGAACTTGTCAGTTTTACAAGAACTGGGAAATCGGTTAAATCCGAATCTATCTTGGTATGGTCTATTGTCAGTTTTCTGCGGGTTGTGTAGCCTGAAAGGAAGGGATCAATATGTCCGTAGCCTTTTTCTCCTATTGCCTCTATAAAGAACTCGGTCTTCTCTTTCATCATCATCGGAGCGTGAATCTTGGCTCTGAAATAGGTAAATCCTTTTGGCAAGTAGTGCTGTAATTCTTTTTTGGCTTTGTATCCGTTTTTGCTTTTAACAGCAATTTTATTTTCTGAAACAAGGTTATTGATTGCTTGAAGGTCATACTTTGCCATCTTTAGCGGTATCCATTTATCTTTATATCGTATTTCCTGATGATAACCTGTAATCTCTCGTTTTTCACAAGTTTTCTTTATTGTCTCACCTGTAGTGGTAGAAATATAACTGCAGTCATAGGTTATAGTTGTGTATTCTGGAACATTCACTTGATAAGGAACATCTTTTATTAAAACCTCTATATCTGAAATATATTGACTATCCTTTGCGAAAAATCCAGCGATGTGAGCAGTTTGAGCTATACTTTTGTTGTTAATAGCAAAGTAAACATAATCCCCGTTTACATAATCCTGTCTATCAGTGTAGATTAACAGGTTTTCTCCTGAATTATTATCTGTGTAAGAGAAGCAGATATTTTTGTTATCTACCTTAATACAAGGCGGGAGGTTATCTTGAGAAGGCAAACCCCCTGCCGCTAAAGCCACACCGATAATACCTAAAGCAACCAGAATCTTTTTTATCTTTCTTTTGATTGTTTCAATTATTGCCTCAATCATTTTTGGTGTAAGTGAAACAAATTGATACCCAAGTAGGCGTGTTACTTACTGAACTTATTACTAAATCTAATTCACTCTCTGCGGCAAAATTTGCGTCAGCGAAATCGGCTGTTGAATTTTCTCCCGCATTAACTGTTAAATCGGAACTTAATATATTCGCTGGCGAGCCGTCATCTTCCTGTAAATTAAATGTTACCGTCTGGTCTGATTCTGCCCAAACCTTTGTAAAGGTAATCGGGATTGTGCTTCTCCAAATACTCTTTAGGTCATCATCAGCGGTTGGGTCTTCTATGTAAATACATTTTGTATCGGTATAAAGTTCAGCGTCAGCATCAAACTGCGTTCCTGTTAAGGTTAAACTCCTGCCAGCGGTGTAGGTGGTATCCTGGTCATCATAATTACAATCCAAACCTGTCCCTGCCACATATTTACATAACTTCCCGTCAGTCAGCGTTCCTTCATTCACGCTTAAGGTGTCGTCCGTTAAGTTAAGTAAAGTTCCACCAACAGCAAGGTTAGTATAATCTGAAATATCAATAGGGTTTCCTTGCCAGGTTAAACCAGATGAAGACCAGTTAAGAACTCCGCTCGAAATTGATAATCCTGTTCCTTCTAAATCAGTAACTTTCGTCGCATCTGCTACAATATAACCTGTAAAGGCAGGCAAAGTTAAAGTATAATCTGTTCCAGGGTCTTCTGCCGTTAGTTTAACCTCGTAAGCGTCAGCAGTTGTTCCTTCAAAATAAAGATTATTCCCTCCTCCATCTGCGGTAAAACAAGCACCTCCTGTGCAATCTCCTACATCTGTTACATCGCCTGAGCCACTACCCTCAGCACAAGACTGCCATTCAAAGTTACCAGTGCTTGCCTCATAAGTTAAACAATACTCATCTGCTGGGGAATTATCTATCTTTAGGTCTGCCTCGGTTACCTTGTCATCTCCTATTGTCAAATTATTGTAAGCCCCTGAAACATCTCCCGAGAAAGTCGTGGCGGTGGTTAGGTCGTCTGTTTTATCGGTATCCCAGTTGGAGTAGTCCAGCCACTCGGTAGTATTGTTGGTGTCGTTCCAGTAGTATAATCTGTTGGCGTTGGGGTCTGTTAGGCTCTCTAATCCCAGATGGGATAAACTAAAGGTTGTTCCCGTTAAATCAAGTCCTGTGCCTGCTGAATAGGTGGTGTCTTGGTCGTCATAATTACACACTAACCCGCTTGTAGAATCGTATTTGCAAAGTTTTCCGCTGGTAAGCGTTCCCTCTTTTATTGACAAGGTGTCTCCGCTTAATTGGAGTAAAGTTCCGCTAACTCCTAAATTTGTGTCATCTGAAATATCCACCGTAGCAGTTCCCCAAGTTCCTCCAGTTACCTTGACGAACCCTGTCCAACCAGAACTATCTTGTCCTGTTCCACCTTGATAGGGCATAATCTTGGTTACTGCCACTACACTACTGGCTACAATCAGCAAAGAAACAATAATTGGTAAAAGGTATTTCTTCATATTAATATCTGTAAAATGCTCTTATTATACTTCCTGAAGGCGGAGCGACCGTAAAGGTTATAGTGTCTCCCGACAAACTATAATCCTCTCCGCTTGTTTGAAAAACACCATTAACAAATAACATCAAACTATCAGCAGGAGAAGGAGAATTAGCCAAAGTAAAAGTCTTATTACTTCCATCTATCGTCCCAGAAGGAGTTTCGTTGTCAGCATAATTCCCAGGCACTGCTGATTCAATATCTGTAAAGGTTTTAGCAGTAGGCACTAAATCTACTCTTGAACCATCAGGATGTGAATGTGCATTTGTATCTTCTTGTGCTCGGGTAATAGTCCAATCATCTCCACTTCCTTTGTTCGTAACTCTAACTATCTCTACATTTGGGTCATCAGACGGGTCTTCATACACTCCTTTGTTCCAAATAACTACATTGAAAGGCGGGTCAGGAAAATTGGCTCCATCTCCAGCATTCAGATTAAGGTTAGTCTGGGTATCATCTATTGCTCCATTCAAAGTCCCTTTAGCAAAGTTTTTCTTATTATCAAAAGCCATATTAGATTCTTATCTGTGTTCTTAAATTTTTGACAATCAATTCAGTTATCGTATCAGCAATTTCTTCTCCACCTAGAAAGGTATTTCCAGTAATGCTTATGTTTATCACTCCTGCTCTACGAGGCAAAATAGTTTCTCCTCCGTGAACTACTGCTAATTTCGGACCAACTCCAGGCACTACTCCTCCATATTGAAAATGTGGGATATGGCTTCCAATCCATCCTCCAACCCTTGAGAATGTTCCCCCAACTTTCTCTCCGACTCCTTTCCCTGCATTTTTCACCCAGTCAATCTTATTCTTAACCCAATTAATTTTATCTTCAATCCAACCAATCAATCCCTCCCAAACCCTCTTTATAGAATCAGCGATTGTTTTTACTCCTTCTCCAAAAAGTTCCCAAAGATATTTCGCTCCTTCGCATATTTCATTCCAATGCTTATAGAAATAAATTGCTGCTGCTACCACCGCCATAATTGCCAAAATCAAAGGATGAGCTGAAAAGAAACTTATTGCTAACCCTACTCCTTTAATAGCCAAAGCAACATTTCTGAGGTTACTTATCAACGTTCCTAATACCATAATTACAGGACCAATAGCGGTGGCAAACGCTGCTATAACAAGAATCAGTTTTTTAGTTTCAGGTGATAATTGCTGAAATTTTTGTATCCAGGGTCTTAAATGATTATCAATAAAATCTTTAAGAATAGGGTTCACTACTTCTGCAATCATTATAAATGCTTCTTCTAATGCTGACTTCAATAACTTGATTGAACCTGACAAGGTTTTAGTTTGTCTTTCAGCCATCTCTGCCGCCGCATTTGTCCCTGTAACCTTCTTTGTCAATTCATCCAACGCACCAGCTCCTTTTGAAATCATTGCCATCATTCCAGGACCTGCTTCCTGTCCAAATAATTGCAGTGCTTGGGCAGTGGTAATACCTTTTTCTCCCAAGACCTTGATAATATCGCTTAATGAATGCGTAGCAGGATTTACCTGTTCAAAAGATATTCCCAATTCATTTAAGGCATCAACTACTGGTTTACTTCCAGATGCTAATCTTGCTAATGCCCCTCTTAAAATGGTTCCTGCCTGTTCTCCTTTAAAACCAGCATCATAAAGAATTCCTAATGCAGCAGAAGTCTCCTCAATAGAATAACCTAAACTTTTGGCTACTGGTCCAATATAACGCATTGAATAAGCCAGTTTTTCAAGCGTGGCTTGTGAATTTCCAATTGTTGCCGCAAAAACATTTGCTACCCTATCTGCATCCTTTGCTTCCAGTCCAAATTGGTTTAATGCAGAAACAACCACATCTGTAGTTTCTGCCAAATCGGATTGAGTAGCTGCCGCTAAATCCAAAGTCGGTTTTATTGCTTTGCCCATCTGGTTAATCTTCCAACCAGCCGAAGCCATATAATACATAGCATCTGCTGCTTCTGAAGCAGAAAAAACGGTTGTCTTACCCATTTCCCGAGCAATTTGCTCCATTTTCTTAAACTCCTCCCCAGTAGCTCCTGAAACCGAAGCCGCATTTGCTAATGATTGTTCAAACTGAGCCCCTGTTTTTACAGCCAAAGTCCCTACCCCTGCCAAAGGCAAAGATAGTCCCATTGTCATCTTCTTACCTATGGAACTCATCTTTTTGCCCAAGTCCTCAAACCTACCTCCTACTTTTGCTATAGTCCTTGAGGCTTTATCTATTGCCGATACTACTACTTGTATGTTTTCTGTCACCATACTTTTTCTGAATAGCCGAAATCAAGTTCTGGATAAAAATCCACCTTTGGGAGTTATACTCCTGCTCTGTCCATCCCATTTCTAAACAAATAGTTGCCTTTATTCTTTCAAGGTCTCTTTTTTTTTACCTATACCTGCCTCACCAAAAGAAGTCCTGCTAATCAACTCTGTAACATCCGTCAATGGCAGTTTTTTTATATTCTCCAGATTTACAGGCAGTTTATTCCCTTTCTCATCGGTCAAATTCCAATCAACTATCATTCTACTTAAAGCCCTTAACGTTCTTTCAACATCATTAGTCATTTCATCGCCATAAACAAAAGCCATATCACCAGCCAAAAGCCCGTTCTTTAACACTACCTTACTCCCCTTGATTGACTTCAAGGAGACCTCAATCGTCTCTCTTGTATCCTTTAACTCAGGCATACTAATATGCTGAGGTGACCGTGTTAATCAGTTGGAGAGTGCTCCACAACCTTTCGTTAGAAAGGTCAAACATTACCTCAAAATTGATACTCTGGGTAGCAATATCTCCTAACTCTCTGGTAGGCTCCCATTCAAAGAAGTGAACCTTCGGAAACTGGAAATCCAAAGTAGCATACTGGGTAGCACCTATCTTTTTACCTACTAATTTAATCTGCATCGCCTTAATATTCCCATTCAGCATATAATCTCTCCACGTTCTGTCTTCGTAGTTAAGTTCCAAGCTTCCCTTAATTCTTATCGTTTTATTTACAATATCTTCTGGTTCAAGAGTTCCTAATACCTCTATCTTTTCAACTTCTTTTTCAATAGTTAGGGTCAAATCTTTAACGCTAATCTTTGAAGCAGAGCTTAAATCTCCAACTGAATCAGCAACCTTAAAAGTCAGATTCGGATGGGTAAACCGATGGTCAACTGAATAAGAAGGGCTCTGACTTCCTTCGTCCTGATGCACCTTGGAAATAAAATTCGCTCTATACCTTACATACTCTCCCAACGCCACTGAAATCTCTAACGAGTTAATCATTGCCATTCTAAATCTCATTGCTCCTATCGGGTCATTAACATGAATAGTCAAACTCTGATGCTGAACGCTGTTTGACAAACTATAGTCATGCTTACCTACTCCTGTCTCTGGAGAACTATAACTTTCTGAACCAACCAATGCTAATAATAACAATCCAAAAGAATTAGCATTCAATTCTCCTTCAATATTTCCTTCTGCCCATTTACTCACTACCTGAGCAGTCATTGCTGCATCAGTAATATGTCCATAACTCCCAGCAACTAATGCCTTTGTAACCTTATCATCAAACGATAAGGTTGTTTTAGGTATCCAGTAATCCGCAGCAACTCCAACTCCTCTGCTGGTTTCTTTACCGATACCTATTTCTACTAATCTTCCTGTAAATAAGCTCATATTTTTTATCTGTTTTTATTAACGACCTTTAATAACGACCTTTACGAAATTGAAAAACTCGTGATTATTTTCAATTCTACCTCTCCTACCATATACTTTCCTTTTTCGCTTGTATAAATTCTTGAAAGTGCTGGTAAACTTATGACCATTACCTCATTACTCGGTAAACTTATTCCTGATAATTGCTGGTCTTCATCAAACGCCTCCATCACATCATCAACCACTTCTTCTATTATCTCTCTTGCCTTTTTTACCCCTTTACTCTCTATTTCTTGTAAAAGATAAATGTTAAAAACATAACTTCTTCTGTTTTCATTAGTTGTCTCAAAATCTGATTCGTTTCTTACTGTCTCAATAACTGCCGCAGGAAAACCATTAAACTCCTCTGTCGGATAATCCTGAACCTCTTGAATAGAATCAATTGACTCCAATTTACTTTTAACTTTTGATTTGATATTTGCCCAAGCCATATTATCTAATAGCCTCTTTTACTGCTTCTTCAAAAAATCTTCGTATTCCAGGTTCTGCTTTTTCTGCTCCTACTTTCATAAATGGTCTTGCCCTCATATAACGAGTTCCTTCGTGCACATAAATTGCATACTCAGTATGGGGAGCAATCGCTGTTTCAAACGCCCTCACGTAATCAGGAGCAATACTTCTCATCATTCTTCCAGTATCTACTGCTCTTAAAGGACCTCTTGATACCGTTTCTTTACTTGTTGCCTCCACCAAAAAAGCAGATTTTCTGATAGCGTTCTCAATTCCCCCCTTTAGCCTCCTTGGTAATATTCTAAACTTCCTATTTAATTTGTCAATTCCTTTTATTTCTATTTTTATCATTTTACCAAATTAATAATACATTCTTTGTGAATAAAATTTCCTAATTCTGCAGGAGTAGCGACTGCTATTACCTTATACTCATTCCCATCTTCATCTACCAATTTATCTCCTTTCTGGATATCTGTATCTTCTTCACAATATAATCTAAACGTCTTACCTATCGCTCCTCCTATATTTACTACTTTTTCATCACTCATTCTTTGAATATTAACATATTCTGAGGTTACAGTAGAATAAGCAGTCTTATTTCCTGAAACCTCGCTCAATCTTGAAATAACTATTTTATTTGTAAAAAGATTAAGAAGTGCAGTCATATTGGAATTTTTCTGTATTTATCCAAAATTTCAAGGACTCCTAAATGATTTGCCATCTTTTCAATATCTTGGGCGGTAACAGAATATTCTCCCAACTTTTCTGATTTTATTTCTCCTGCTATATCAATTTGTTTTTCTTCTATAATACCTGCTACTAATTTTGTAGCCACAAGTTCTATATCTTTTGGCACACTTGATGCATAACCAAAACTTCCAGTCACCTTGATATTCTGATGACCTTTTGGGAATACTGCAACTGGAGCATTTGAGGAATTCAAAACAATCCTTGTTTTAGGAGTTTCATTTGCAGGATACAGATAATACTCATTGCTATCGTCAATTGTATAATCAACATCACCATCTTCATCCAGAATCTCAATCTTTGTCAAACTTATCAAATCATCAATCAGAAGTTCTTTTGTTCCATCTCCGTCATACAATTTATAGGTTGCTGATTCTTCTTCAAACTTTCTGCCAGTATAGGTTTCAATCCACTTTTCCACAGCTGAAATCCAATCACTTATTTGTGAATCAAAGGAAGAGTCAATATCTATTAGTAAGTAATTTTGAATTTTTGATTTGGTTGTATATGGCATATTTTATACTTTTGAATAAATATCTCTTTTTATTTTATAAGGTGAATCTCCTTTTGAGTAAATACCCTTTTTAGAAATATAAGGTGAAGTTCTTTTTGAATAAATACCTCTTTTTAGTTTGTAAGGATTAAAAAGTTCTGTTGATATTGTATAATCTGGGATGCTAAAAGTAAGTTCCTGAACTCCCGCTGAAATTGCAGCTTCTCCTTGAGTCGAAATCGTAGGCAATTGAACTGAAAAAGTCAATACCTGAACCGAAGCATCTATTACCGCTCCACCTGAAATGTCAGAAGTAAAAATACTAAATGTTAACTCCTGAATTCCTACTCCAATAACCTGGTCAGTAATAATTGAAAAAGAAAGTTGAGAAGTAGTTAAAACTTGAACTTCAGACGTTATAGTAATGTTTCCAGCAACTACTACACTTATACTTGGCAAAGAACTGGTTATCGTTTGAACTCCTACTGAAATACTAACACCTCCTTCAGTTGATACCGTTGGACTTAATTGACTTAAACTAATCGTTTCCGTTGATACTGAAATCTGGTAATCGTAATTAACAGAGATTGCTGGCTGAGAAGAACTGATTGTCTGGACATTCGGGGTAATCGTTATCTGTCCCTGTATCAACAGAGTAGGGCTTAATAAATTAGCCGTTATTGTCTGAACGCCTGCCGAAATACTGACATTCTTCTGGGTAGTTATTGTCGGGCTTAACTGACTGAAAGCAGCCGTCTCTGCTGATACTGAGACCTGATAGCCATAATTGACGGAAATTGCAGGTTGTGAAGAACTGATTGATTGGACACTGGGAGTAATCGTTGTTTGCTTCTGTGCTGATACTGTCGGGCTTAACTGACTGCCTGTAATTGTCTGGGTATTCGCCGATATACTAACGCTCTTTTGGGTTGCTATTGTCGGGCTTAACTGATTAGAACTAATCGTCTGAACCGATACTGAAACGCTGACGCTCTCTTGGGCTGTTATTGTGGGACTTTGCTGGGCGAAACTGGCTGTCTGAGTATTCGGAGTAACTGTTACCTGCTTTTGGGTAGATACTGTCGGGCTTAATTGACTAACCGTCCCTGTCTGTGCGTTTACTCCAATCCCTGCTCCTAATGATAGGGTAATTGCTAATAGGGCTGATGCTAATGTCTGGGTTGCTGTTGATATGGTTACATTCTTTTGGGCTGTTACTGTCGGGGATGGCTGACTACTTGTTATTGTCTGGACTGCTAGGGTTACTGTTACATCTTGTCCTGCTGCTGTATAGGTGCAGTAGATGGAGTATTTTTTATTATTGTTATTCCAACTTACTGGGTCATAAGCAGTATAATCTAAGGAATTATCTGCTGATACATAATATCCCTGATTAGTATCTCCAGTATCATAATAAACGCTCCCATAAGAAACTGTATATTTTTGCCACCAACAAATAACATAATCTTGTGCAGATAATACTGGTGCTGTAACAAATGATAATGTAAACCATCCTGGATATGTAGACGGACTTCCTTCACTGGTATATCCATTTGATATTAAATTACCACTTGTATCATAAAGAGCAAACTTAAAAGGAAATGGTGAATCCTCATAAACAGTAATACTTGTTCCGTTTCCAGACGCTCCTAAAAATTTAGAACCATCTATTTCATAAACTTCAGAATAAGTACTACCTCCAATTGTCGTATACCCAAAAGTCGGGTCAATCTTCACAGGATAAACCGCCTTATCCAAGAAATTCTGGTCAATTTCTATTGTTAAAATTCCTTTTTTCTCATCTATGTTTAGTTTTCCCCAAGTCCAGTTTCCGTTAGCGTCTGTTATTTTTGGTCGGTAGATGTGAAATGCCTTGCCTGCTCGGTAATTCTTCTTTCCCATCTTGGAATAATCACCTGCTTTGCTTTCGTGGTAAACCGCATAAGAACCAACTACATTTTCGGGTCTGTGGATAATTACATTTCCATCTTTATCATAGCAATCTGTTGGAGTGCAGTGGTCAACTTCTGGATTATTCTTTTCCTCTTCATCAAGCGGTGGCTGATAGTAAAACTTCAATCCTTTCGTTCTAATCGTGAATTGCAGTTTATTCGTGCTTGGCTTTTCTTTTAGGACAACTTCAAACTCATAACCGCCTTCTTTCAGTTCTTCACTCCTTTTTAAGTTGTAAAAGAACAGGTCTTTTTTGGGTTTGATATAACTTATCTTTTCGCCAACTTGCTTGATAATCGGCGTTCCTTTTTCATCGTCAACTAATCTGAAAGAGGCATTTACCTCGTTATCCCATTTCTGGATTTTTATCTGTGGCTTAAAATCTGGCTGTTTATCATCGCCAATAACAACCTCAAGACGCTCTCTCCAGTCGTCCTTCTGGATGTGCTTCCAAGTTGTGGAATTTAGTTGCTCCATTCATCATTAAGAAAGGTTGATAATCCCATCAGCATTCCACTGAATCTTAAAGTTTCCATTATTTGAACTCTTGTCTTCTCCAAAGTCAAAATAACAAATCAATGGAGAAGTAGAAGCATCTCCTGTGTCCTTATACAACACCGCTCCTCTCGCTGTAATCGTTGAGTTTGACCAAGTCACATCGTCTGCGTCAAAAACTCCCTTGTCGTTGGTATTGTCCTGAGTTACCGATTTATTAGCCAACGCTTCTCCCCCAGCAGTATAACCAGTGCCAGAAACCTCGTTGGTCACATCATCCTTATAATCGTGATTGTCCTGGTCTGGGGTATAACTGGAAGTAACAAGCATTACCTTGATAGTGTCAGAGTCCAAGTCAATTGAGCCGTTCATTATGTTCTTTTTGAAAGCGTTGTAAACTACATTTGCCATTTTAGTTTATTTATTTATTTTTTAATTCTTCTGACCTTTGCTTTATTTCTTCTGCAATTAAGGTTAACCTATTCTCTAAATCCTTCTTTTTGGTTTTGTCTTTCAATAATTTAACTCTTTCTTTGATAATCTTTCTTTTCTCCTTCAGGTATTCTATTCTTTCCTCCAGCCACTCTTTATTCCTGATAATCTTTCCTTCTCTGTTGCGAACAATACCCCGTTGTCTTTCCACTTCTGCCCTTAATACACGGGAAGCCTCGTCTATCATCTCCTTGCCTGTTAAAATTGTAGGAGATGGTACTCTAATTTTCTTTTCCATATTGTGAGATTACTTTGTAGAATAACGACCTTTAGTTTTTCTTCTTGTCGTCCGCATCATCTTATCTACAGGTGGCTTAAATAATGCTTCAGCCTGATAACCAAAAAGGTTTGCCACTCCTTGCTCAATCAATCCGTGAGCAACATTATTACTCACAATCTCAACCTCTCCTTTTTTATGATTTTGATAATCTTTGAGATAAATAATTTTTTGCATAGTATAGGTAAAGAGAAAGAGTAAGTTGGAAGGCGGAACATACCCTTTCTCTTATAGTTCTAACATTATGGTATTCCAGTCAGTTTCCTGATTGCATTCTCCAACACACAGTTACCTGCAATCCTCTCTACAACCCTGATACCAACCTGGTCCTTCTCCCAAGCAGTTCCAGCTACATTACTAACAGTCACGCTCATTCTCTTTCTATCACCGAGCCAATAACCTCTCTTAAAGTCTCCAAAGTAAATTTCGCTCTCAGGCAAGTAATTGTTCTCTATCACAGGATAACCATGAAAGGTTGCTGGCTGTCCAGGAGCCACAGCTTCTTGCCAAAGATATCTACCATTATTATCCTTAATCTTTCTCATCTCCCTAATGTTAGTGTTATGAACAAGGAACTTCGCATTCACCCGATACCTTGAAGGCAACGCATAAATCAGATTGATAATATCGTCAAAATCAAGATTTCCAGAGCAACTAACAGAACTAATAGAACAATTAGTTAACCCAGTAGGCTGTCCTGAACCAGTACCAGCAGTAATTGCCTGGTCTTCTTTATCAGCAATCGCTTCAGCAAACAAACTAACTATCAATTTAACAACATCAATCTCAGTTGAATCTTCAATCAATTCTTCAGAGGCATACAAAATCGCAGTCAGCTTGTAAGCAGTAAGAGTTTTCTGGGAGAAATCAGCAGTAGTAGTACTCTTTGATGCATTTTCTGCGGTCCAGGTAACCTTAGGTTTGCTCCCAAGTTTAGGAACTTTCAAAACATCCCTCTTCATGGGAACAACCCTTACCAAACTTCTCATTCTGTGAGGTTCTTCCAACTCTCTAATAATTTCTGCTCTGAATTCATCAGGAAAAAGATAGCCTCCGTCAGCAGCAGTTCCTTCACTCAACGCCTTAAGAACTACGTGGTCTGGTCCTTCTGGTCTTATCAAAGCACGGAAAAAAGCAACAATCTTTTCATCTTTACTTAATTCGTTCAAATCCTTCTGTGTATCTGCTTCGCTATAAATCTTACTGGCTACAGATTCTTTCTTAATTAGTCTATCAACCTTTTCTTTTAATTCGTCCAGATTCAGATAAGCAGAGATTTTTTGAGCAGCCTTTTCTGCCTCTTCTTCAATCTCTTCTTCTCCAGCCTTTTCATTTTCTTCTTTAGTAGGTTCTTCAGGAGCTTGTTTTCTTTCCATTTTTTTTAGTTCTTTTAATTTGGTTCAATATCTGGCTTAAATCACCAGACATTTTTTGCAGAGCCCGCACTACAACCCTGTTCCTCAGTGGTTCCTGTGCCTCCTCTGAGCGACCTTTTTTCAGTTTGCCTTCCCCACTTTTAGCAGGCTCAGTTGCTTTGAGCAACTTCTGCAAAGTGGAAACTGCTTGTTTCAAAATTGAAACTGCCTCTTCAATCTGTTTTCTGTTTTTACCAGACAAAACTCTTCCTTCTTTTTCTTGAACTTCCGTTTCAGTTGGTTCTATATAAATATCACCAGCTTCGCTCATAGATTTTAACTCGGACTCAGTATACTCTCTAAATTCAGGAGGAGTTTTATCAAATTCTTTATAATGCTTTGCTAAATGATTGTAAACTCCCCTTCTATCACTTGAAGGAATATCTACTCCTCCTCTCGCTCCAAATAAAGCACCCATTGCTGCAGCTACCCCCCTCCAAACCGCTGGTTGTGTGCCATCTCCTTTGTGATGGGGCAGTTTATACCATTTCCTTTCAGAAGGGTCAAAATTATCATCACTCGTATCAACCCAGGCGTGCATTGTTCTTAACTTTTTAGCGTCACCTGTCGCTTTCTTTAATTCTGCCCCAGCATCCCAGGGTTCATTTTCAGGAGCCTTTCCTGTATTCTTATAGGGAATAACTCCCTTTAACTCAATCTCTTCCTCTGTCTTTTTGGGAGCAGCTGGTTCAAACTTAATCCCTTTATGTTCTTTGCAATGTGCTCTTGCCGCAGACTCAGTCCAGACATCAATTTTATACCTCATAGAGTGAAGCTCCGACTTACCATTCTTAATTCCAAAGATATAATCAATACACTTTCCATCATGCTTGACAGCACAATTCTTTCTGGCAAACTTATCATATTTCTTCACATCAGTCAGAACGCAGGTATGCTCATTTGGATAGGGTTTCATTTCTGCATCACTAATTTCATCCGCTTCATTTTCTAATGATTTTTGGTTACTACATTTCAGTTTGCCCTTTATCCAATTACAAACCTCTTTGCTCTCCTTTTCTGTATATTCTTTCGGTAGCGTTAATGCCTCAGCATTTGCTGGAATAGGAACAGCAGATATTTCTAACAATTCGGCTTCAGCAATTATATTATCCCTCATTTTTGGCTCAACCTCCTCGCCTTTTTCGTTAATAAATTTTTTAGGAATAAATCCAACGGAAAATGCCCTCATTATTCCTTCTTCAAACATTCTTTTAACATCTCTCGCAAGTTGAGTTATCTCGTGAAAAACTGGTTCAAAAATAAGTTTTTTATCTTGCACTCTTATATTTTCTGCAATACCAATAGGAGGCTGGTCATATTTATGAGCAAATTGAATAACAGGATTTTTCTTAAAATTCTTTAAATCCCAACCTTCTGCTTTAATAACATCCCCCATTCTGTCTTTTGTCTCAGTAGAGGCAATAGCAACTAACTTACCACCTTTTTTCTCAACTAACGCTTCTATTGATTTTTTTTCCATATTTTATTAAAAGAGGACTTATTGCTAAGTCCTCAGTTTTTCTGTCAGACTTTTGCCGACCTTTAGTTATTTTACTACAACTCTATTTTATTTGTCAATAGGTCATATTACTGGAATAACAGTACAACGGCAGGAACAGTGCAAGGGAGGATGAGATACAGCATCATAATCGAATTCTATTCCCATATAACTATCTCCTTTATTAAAGAAGTTCTTATTTAAACTAACAATCTTCCCATCCATTGCCTTACATGCCCCACAGGTTCTTTCATCAAAAGCGGTAAGCCATTTTTTTGCTTTAACTACTCCTGATTGTTTATACGCCTCAACAGTAGCAAAATTTGCTGCTCTTGATGTTTCCGTTCTGGCTATCATTTGTGCTCTGCTTGTTTTGGCAATCTTGAAAACCTCTTCTACTCTTTTTGTTAATTTGTAAATACTCTCTCCTTCTGCCATTCCTTCCTTTAATGTTTTTCTTATCATTCTATTTGTTCTTTTATTAACTGAGTCAGAAAACTTAATTGGGTATTTATCAAGATATTCTTCTACTCTTTTATTGTTTTCAAATTCCTGCTCAATATTCATCTCATCCAAAGTATACTCCCCTATATCATTTATAGTATTTCCCAAGGTAGGAGTTAGTTTGACAACAAATTTCTTATTTTCTTTTCTCACATCTAATAAAAGAGCAGGGATACTTGACTTCATCTTATGCCAGTAGTCCTTGTAAATATCAGGCAATTGCTTTTGCCTTAACTCTGCCAGAATTTCTATACTCTTTTTCTTTAACTTTGAAATAACCTCTTTTTCTTGTGAATCAAACAAATCCCTTAACTTTGTAATAAATATATTTTCATGCTTTTCTTGAATTTCTATCTGTTTATACCAGAACCTCTTTACATCCTTAATTATTTCGTTTTTTTTTACTCGGTTCTTTTTTATTTTAAGATGCTGTTTTATAACCTCCTTTATAGCTTTATTCACATCCTCCAATCCTCGTTTTTTAAATTCTTTTCTTGGATAAACAAATTTCTGTGGATAATCTTTTTCTTTTTTCTTAACAGGAAATGAAATCATCTTTGTTGTTTCTCCTTGTCCAATAACGCTCATTGGTCTCATTACTGAATCTCCATTCTCAATCGGAGGCAATCCTTCTCTTTTTCTTACCTCATTTATTGTCATCCAACCACTTGGTCCAAGTGCTTCTTTATATTTTTTTACCTTTAATTCTACATTTTCAGGAACAGGGTCTTCAAAGTCTAAGTATAAATCATCCCCAAACATTGGAACCAAAAACTCATTCAACTGCTCTACAATCCTTTTCATTTTTGGTCTAATCGTCCACCTTGCAAAAGCATACTGAGCAGCCTCTGAATTGGCACGATTAACATCTTCCGTAATAGCAACAACAGGCTTCGGCACCCTAAAGATAGAAAGAATCTTATCTCTACTAAATCTCTGCTGTTCAATAAAATCCATATCTTTCTGGCTTAACTGCATTGGCTGATATTTTAAACCTGCCTCAAGAATTGCTAATTTTCCTCTCTTACCTATTCCTTTAAACTTCTTATCCCATTGAACAGCGATTCTTTTTATTTGCTCTTCTGTAAGTTTCTGATCAGTAGAAAGAATTGCATCTGGTCTTGCAGCATTAAAGAAAAAGTTTACATTCCATTCCTCTGCATATTTATCTAATTCTATTGTCTCTCTTACTCCTTCCAACGTTCCTCTTCCTCTAAACGGCTTTACAAAACTTGGATACCTAATAAGAATAACATCGTCTTTACCAAAGGTTAACTTATTTCCTGGACTTGGTTCGTAAGTCCATCCTCCGATTACATTCTCTTTGTCAAAAACAATAGACAATTTATCAGGTCTTAATAAATAGATAGAAACAGGTAGTTTTCCTCCTTCTCTATCTAAAAGCCAAGGGGCTTCTCCAGTTAATTCCAAATAAGCCTGAGTAAGCCAGACATGGTCAAACTTGGTAGTAAAATCATTTACCCTATAAAGCAAATCAAGCAAAGGATGGTCATTTACTTCTTCTAACTCTTTCCCTTTTTTTCTGTAAAGATGAAATTCTATAGTAGCCACCTCATCCGCAATAGCATTAACACAAGCCTGAACCCAACTTTTTACTTCTGTTAGGTAATTTTCTTTTTTTATCCTGTCAGGTCTTGAAGGAAATACAATATCAACATCATCTGGAATTTCACTCCAGGGTAAAATCTCCGTTCCTTTGGATTGTTTAGGAATTTCTTTTGGTTTTCTATAAAATCCAAACCTGTTTAGTATTTTTCCAAGAAAGTCCATAATAAACAAAGGCGGCAATCCACCGCCAGTTCTTCTGTTAACTTTAATATAACAAAACAATAACTTTTGTCAATACCTCTCATTCCTTTAATAAATCAGTTTTTTCAATTGTCACTATTAAATAAGGTTTGTTTTCTTTCATCCTTATCTCCTTTACTGGTCTTTCTTCAAACTTGATTACCCCAAATGGAGTAATACTTATCTTATCAACCAGCCTGTAGAGTTCTGGGTCAGTTTCCCGATAGATTACTATTTTTTCATAATCTTTTTCCATTTTTTATTTCTTGAATCAGATTTTTAAATTCTTCAACTGATTTCTTAACATCCCACTTCTTTCTTATTTCTTTTAATCTTTTTTCTACTTCCTTTTGCCTTTCTAAAGGGTCTAAAAATCTTTTTAATTCGTCAAAATTAGTAGCAACTGGCATTCCTAAAGCCCAAGCAATCAATGTTTTATTATTGCTCTTAAATCTTCCTCTTGGTCTGGTATCTTTTGGGAGTAGGACAATATCACAATCTAAAACTTCTTTATTAAATGTTTCATTCTCAAATTTTACATTCTCATCTGCTTTTGAATAAGGGGGGCGAAAATCAGAGATTACTTTTAATTTTAACCCAAATCTTTTTAATGTTGAAATTGTAGCATCAAGCGTTTCAGCATTGTGAGAATAACCAAACCAAACCACTTTCTTTGCTCTTCCTTGATGCTTTTTCTGAACATTGTGAGTTTCCAAATCTACCCTATCAGGAATACATCTAACTGGTTTATCTGTAAATTGTCTCACTGCCTCTGCCAATGCTTCAGTAGAAGTAGTAACGGCATCACAATTATCTATTATCTCTTTTACTGGAACTGTATCCAAGTAGTCGGGGTCGCAAATATCAAGAATCTTTATCCCTTTAAATATCTTAACATAATCCAACCAATAAACCTTTTGAAAAATTACCACATCATACTTTGCTCCTTGTTGAAATATCTCAGCCTTATCCCAATACTTAACAAGCCAATGACCTCTAATCCGAGAACTGCCAATACTATTAGGCGAACGTCCGTGAAATTGTTCAAAAAGAAGTATCCCGATTGGTTTATTATTATACACCGACATTATGGCTCATTTACTTTATTTTCTAAATAGCTCAAATCCCGACCTAGAACCTTTGAAACTAATTCTAACCACTCTCTGCGAAATCTTTTCCCACTGAATAATTTTACAGCAGTTTTTCTCCCTTCTTTTCCTACTCTCACTGCTCTTTTATAATCAAACATTAACTCGGCAATTTGCTTAGCACAATCTTCTGGATTATCATTAACCAAAAATCCATTAACTCCGTGCTTAATAAATCTATCAGCATCTTGATGTTTTGTAGTTACTACACAGCACGAGCTCAGCATCGCCTCACTTCTCGTCCTGGGCATCGGACTTCCAATTGTAGGATTAAAATAAATCAAAGACCTTCCTAAAAAATCACGATAATCATCCCAATTTTGACACCATTTATCCTGTCCTATCCAAACCAACTCTATCCCGTATTTACTTCTTAAAATTTCTCTTGTATCACTAAACAATCTCCTTCCATAATACTTTTGACCTATACCTGCTGGGCTAATAAAAGTTACAACTCTTGGTTCTTTAGGTAAATCCCACCATTCTTCTGAGTCAAAGCCGTGTATTATTGTTTTTCCCCATCCCCACATTTCTCTTGCCTGATAAGAATTAACTACCATCTCTGCTACTCCTTTTAATAATTCTTTCATTTTTCTCCTTGCCCATTCTTCTGCTGATGCTTCTGTAGGCGGATACCCTTCTTCTGCTGCTAATTGAATAAATGTTTCTGGGTAAACTGGCGTTCCGTGATTTATTACTATTATCGGTATATCCTTTATCTGACTTCTAACCTGTTTAAATACTCCTGCTTTTCCTCTACTTAATCTTGGAGATAAACATTGCTGGTCAACGTGCAGAATTGCTAAGTCATATTTCCCAGGTTCATAATAAGGCGTCCATTTTAAATGTTTGGGCATAGGGCGAGCCTGTTCTCCCCAATTTCTGGCATACTGAACCAAATAAGTCCACTCAAAAGGTATTTTTAATAATTCGTATTGATGTGCCCAATCCCCCTTGCGGGGGTCAAGCCACGTGCCAAGGTAACGAGAATACCCTGACACGTGGTTTATTATTTTTACTCATACTATTTAACTGGAGTTAATTGAGCATAGATTGCTCCTCCATCTTTTTCCTCAACCTTTATTTTTTTGAATCTGAATTCATTTTTTGGGTCTAAGTCATGATATTTTCTTGGACCACAAAAGTAATCAAACGTGCTTTCAGTCCAAAAACTTTTATGCGTGGGGTCTCTAAAAGAACCTTCGCTACCAGCATAAGGAACAACAATGTTAAATACTCCGCCTTTCTTCAGAACTCTATGACATTCTTTCATAACAAAAATCACATCATCAGGATATAAATGCTCCAAGATACTATGTGCTTTGATTTCTATGCAGGAATTATCAGGCAAAGGAATACCTTTTGTAATATCCCAAACTATTTCTTGCCCATAATCCTCCCAATCAATACCAATCTTATCTGGGTCTTTTGCTCGCCCACATCCTAAATCAACTCTTAAGTTATCAATTTTCTTTAATTCAACCTTGTTTTTCATAAATTCTATAATGCATTACAGAAACTATTTTCTTTTACTTCTTCTTTCTAAATCACGAGCATAATCTTTGTTAACCTCCCAAAAATCTTTATCCCAATCAAACTTATATTCGTGAAGCTTTCTATCCATTTTCTTTGCCATTCCGTAAGTGGTTCTTAACCTAACCCTTATTTCTTCTCTAATAGTTTCATTTCCAATAGCAAAAGTTAAATCATAAATTTCTCTCAAAACTTCACAAATGGTTCTTCTCTTATCTGCATATTTTGCTATATTGTCAAGAATATCTTTTGAAACTTCATTTTCCATACATCTTAAAGAGTTTTAATTTCATCTTGTAAATATCATCTTTTCTGGTTTTCTTTGCTCTTGATGATTTGATTTCCTTCGCTTTTGCAAAAGGAACATATCTGAATTTAAATCCCTGACTTCTAAATCTCAAACTAACCTCTTGGGTTATTCCACCATATCTATCCATTCTTTCCGAGAGCATTCCAGCGTTAATAAAATGACTTCTTCTAATGGCACTAAAGTTCTCAACAAAACTTTGTTTTCCACTCCCTTTATCTCCAAAATACCATATCTTTTCTTTATCTTTCAAGACCTGTTTAGCAAATTGATAAACAGCATCAGAATGAGGTTTTAATCTATCATCACAAAACAATAATATTTTTCCTTCTGCCTCTATTGCTCCCATATTCCTTGCCATTGCTAAATTATATCCTTCTCTACCTGTCTCCAAGAACTTAATAGGATACCTAACCCTTTCTCTCATTTGTTTTACTACCGACTCTGTTCCGTCAATTGAATTGTCATCTACTACTACAGCCTCTATATTCTGATAGGTTTGACTATCTAATGACTTTAAAATCTCTGCCACCTGCTCTTTTCTGTTGTAGGTAGGAATAATCACAGAAACAAGAGGTTCTTCAAACAACACCATATTGTAAAGTTCAGCATATCTTCTGGCATAATGTTCTGCTGACATATTCTTAACAGTTTGCCAGGCATTTTCTCTTATTCTCAACCTTATTTCTCTATTTTCCATTAGAACCTTCAACTCATTCTTTAAATCTTCCAAATCATTATACTGACCGCTTCTTACTACCATATTCTTTTCATTGTAAACATCAGGCACTAATCCTATATTTCTTGTTAAAACAGGAACGCCAGTAGCCATTGCTTCTAAAACAACTAAAGGTCCAGATTCAAAATTATCAACTGAATTACAAACCAAAACCGCCATTTCTTTATATGCCCCTCTTAGTTCTTCGTCCGACACATCTTCTCTAAAATCAGTTTCAGGATTAACTTCTATTATTTCTTTAAAATAATTTGGCTTTGAAATTCGTCCAACTAACAAAAACTTATATCCTAATTCTTTACACGCCTGAGCAACTTCTTTTATCCCTTTATGTCCTTCTATTCTAAAAGCAACCATTCCCACTACTTTATTTTCTGTATAATTGGAATTATATTTAAAGAAATTCAAATCAACTGCGTGAGGTATCATAAAAGAGCCAGGAAGTTCTTTTAATTGAGTTTTATTATGGACTACAACAGCGTTGAAATCTTTCCAATTATCCTGATGCAAGTCATAAGGGTTATGGTGAGTTAAAATTTTAGGTTTATCCCTTAAAGAAGGAAAACGTTTCAATAAAATCAAAGCATTTTTCCAATACATAAAATGGATTAAATCAGCATCTTTTGCTTTTTCTTCAAACAATCTCAAATCATCCTGACTATACCTTTTCGGATGAAAAGGCAAGATATCAATAAAGAGGTGCTCGTTATATCTCTGAATCATTTCTGATAATCTCCAAATAGCACTTTTTATTTTATCTACTACAATTAGAGTTCTCATATTTTTGAGCCTTACAAAGATATCCAATTTCTTGGTGATTAAAATCTCTAACAGGATGCATTCCTTCCTGTTGATAAAACCTTTCAATCAAAGAAAATTCTGGTTTTATTTTTATACTTCCTGCCCCTCTTATTCCCCCTTGTTCTATTCTTGGCTTTAATTCCAGTATCTTAAATCCAGTTTCTTCTAATAATCTTTCTACTCCCCATCTTGTATATCTCAAGTAGTCGTGCCCTTCTGGATTATGATGCGGATATACAAAAAGGAAACTAATAAAAAGCAATCCATTAGGTTTCAGTAATTTATTCAAATTTCTTAAAGCAGTAATTGGGTCAAAAATATATTCGAAAGTTTCAAGACAAAAAATCTGGTCAAAATACTCCTTATATTTCTCATCAATACTATTTAACATTTTTGTATTGTTTTTTGTATTTTTTGAACAATTCCCAATGCAATTTCGTATGACAACTAACACATAGGGTAATAAGATTATTCAGACTATTATCCTCTGGGTCTTTTTTATGATGAACTACTAAATTATCTCTTCTACCACATTTCTGACAGCTATATTTATCTCTTATTAATACTTTTTCTCTTACTATTCTCCATTCTAATCCTTTAAGCCTATCTTTATTATACTTATCTAATCCTCCTTTCCAATTAGGATGTTTTTCTTTTGCTTGAATTCCTTTATGAACTTTACTCAAATATCTTCTAAACTCCAACGACATCTTTTTTCCTTTAATCCAAGGAGTATGTCCTTTCTTAAATTCAGTTTCTGGAGATAAATGCTGTCTTTTTTTAATCTCAGTTTTTAGAGATAAATGTTGTCCTTTTTTAATTTCAGTTCTGGGAGAAAAATGAATACCTTTCAATCCTTTATTCCAAGGAATCTTTCCTTTATGAACCTCACTCATTTTTTTCTTAGCTTCTTCAGTATGCTTCCTCCCGTAAAAAGGATTTCCTTTACCACTAAAAATCTTAGATAACTTCTCTCTGTGTTCTTTTGTTCGTTTATAAACTCCTGTTGGCATATTATTTTATTATAGTATGCCAATCCAGTAAAATCAAGATTTCTTAATAAATTTAATAGGATAATTTAAATCACAAACAATATCTGGTTTAACCCCTTGATGTGGCTCTTTTAAATCAAGAATCAATAATTCTTTCACATCAAAAGACTTAGTTCTTCCTTTAATACTTTTCTCACTCCCACCCGCATCTAAAACTCTATCTGCTTTTACATCAATTGTTTTTAACCAGTTTTCTAATTGTATTCTTACCGTACTCATAAGGTTATTCTTGTCTCTCAGCCTGCTTAACAGCATCAAAGATATTAATTATCCAGACAATTACCCCAGGTAGAACAAAGGCAACATATCCTATTGCTGCTGCTACAAAGAATACAATTCCCCTTGCTATTTTTCCAGCGTAGACCTGTCCTAATCCAGGAACTAAAAATGAAAGAATACCTGCTAATGTTTTATCTTTTTTCATACACTTTTTTAAAGATTTTTAAGTATTTTTCTCCCATTTTCTCTAAAGAAATGGGACCAACCTCTACTTGTTCAGGTATACCACCTGAATCGTTGGGTTGGTATTTTATCTTTAGCCCGCAAGCAAGTGCTTCTGCTACAACATTTGAACAAGCTTCATTTGAATAAGGACATAACAAGACATCTGCTGACCTATAGATTTTTGCTAATTCAAGAGGATTTTCTACTACTCCAAAGTATCTATATCTTTTTTCCGCTCCACCAAATAAATCAAAATTATATCTTCTCTGTTCCTCGCTAAATCTACCCGCTATCCATAAATGAGCATCTGAGTTTTTGAAATACTCTTTCTGAAACCAATACCAAGCCAATTCCCACCTTTTTGTTTCATCTCTATTATATCTGATATAGAGATACTGAGGTTTTCCTTGTGTGTCTATAAATTCTCCGTTTGGTCTAAAAATAGAAGTATCAACTCCATTCAAGATAACTTCCCCATCTTTTCTAATGAAAGGCATAATGAATTCTCTGCTCCACTGTGATTGATACACTACCTCATCCGCCATTTGGGCAAAATCATATAATCTTGAAGTTCCAGTGTTTCTATTCCTTGAATTGCGAGGCAAGTTATCAATTCTCAAAACAATCTTTTTTCCTGCCTGTTTTGCCTGCTCTACTTCATTTCTCTCTGCTAATGTTGCACCAGGGATAAAATAAATATCACAATCCTGCCACCGATTGATAAAATTAACCTTGCCTCTCAATGCTTTTTGGATATTTTCAGTAAACCGCCAACCCCCACCAATTCCTTGCCTTGCTCTATTTGGAATAAATATCTTCATACTTTATTCTTTTTAATTCATCGTGCATATAAGCCAGAAAATCTTCAAGAAATTCCTCCATATTATACTTCGCCACCTCCCAACTATGCATAAATAACTCAAACCGCCCTCCTTCCTTAACTACTTTGTCAAATAATTCAAACCCTACCTCATTCCAAGTTTTTTCTTTATACTCCTTTCTATCTGGATGAAGATGAATTGTAGCATCTGTCTCAAACGGGTCATCTGGAAAATCTGTATTCAATATCCTTGTTGTCCTTGCTTCTTTAAATCCTGCCAATCTAACTTTTTCTTTTACTCTTTCATCGAATCTCCCTCTTGGATAAGCAAATTTTGTAACTGGTCTTTTTATTATTCTTTCTAACCAAGCCTTTGAACCAGCAATCTCTTTCATTAATTCTTCATCATTTAATCTTTTCAAATCTTGAGGATGTGTTAATGTATGAGCTCCTATGTCAAATAATTTTCTTATCTTGTCCCTAAGCTTGCAACTTCCTAATCCTGCCAGTTTTTTAATCTGGTCTTCTGTCAAATCACAATTTCCAGGAATATAGAAAACCGCTGGTATCTCGTATTTCAGTAATAAATCTGCTATTTCTAAATCATCTAAACTTCCATCATCCACGCTTACGAGAAATTTTCTTTTTATATTCCTCATACTCCAAAACTTTTTCAGGATGATTAATACAATTTTTCAATTCCTCTATTAATTTCTTCGCATTTTCAATTGTCTCTCCAATAAAAGCAATCTCATTTGACACCTTTTTTAATTCTTCCAATCTTTTTTCTAAAACCAGGATTCTTTCTTTATCTTGAGTGGATTTTTCTTTTGGTATCCTGGCTACATCTAACTCACTCTGTAACCTTTTTATCTCTTCTTCCAGGTTTGGGTGTCCCGTGTACCTAAAATGCCAATCAAAATACAACTTAATCAAGTTATCTTCTTTATCTCTAAGAACTTCTGCTAAAACCTTCTTTATTCTATTAGCGTCTTGCATAATTTCCTTATTTCTTTTTCAAATCTTCTTTTTGGATTGAAGCCGACCTTTGATTTTGCTTTTGAAATGTCAGCAAAACTATGCTTTACATCAACCCTATTTCTGGGAACTTGAACAACCTTTAATTTCGGAAATTGCTCCTTAACAATCTTAATCAAATCATTTAATCTTACTACTTCCTGTCCTCCAAGATTAAAAACCTCAAAATTACTATCCACTTTATAATCCATTAACCTTACAATTCCATCTACTAAATCGTGAACATTAGTATATCCTCGTGTAGAACTACCATCTCCATATTTGAAAAAGGTTTTTCCAGTTAAACCAGCCTCAATCAATTTATAAACAACCATATCTTTTCTTCCATTTTCACCGTACACGGTAAATGGTCTAAAAACTATTGTCGGCACATCATAAAAATACTTACACAATAACTCTCCTGCTATTTTTGTATAGGCATACAAAGATAAAGGATTATCACAAATCATATCCTCTCTTAATGCTTCGCTTCTATCTCCATAAACACTTGACGAGGAAGCAAAAAGAAACTTTTTAACCTTATACCTTCTTGCAGCAAGCAACAAATTAAAAGTTCCAATTATATTTGTTTCCAAATACAATTCAGGATAGAGTTCTGATTGTCTCACTCCAGCAAGAGCAGCAAGATGAATGACTATATCTGGACTAAAATTTGCGAATGCCTGATTAACCGCCATCCTATTTCTCATATCTTCTGTCGGATGCCTTCTAATATCAAAACCAGAAACCTCATATTTCAGTTCTTCTAATTTTCTTCTAAGATGGCTTCCAATAAATCCTTTGTCTCCAGTAATTAGAATTCTCATTTTTTAATTTCTTCCCCACTTATCCATTGAGGGTCATTATCTTTTTTAGGTTTGTCCTTATCAGTATTTAATGGGTCAAGCCCCTGGCTCTTAATAAGTTTGTCATTATACAAATCAGTAGACTTCAATAAGGGCATATCAACTTCTAACTCTTCAGCAAGTTTTAGCAATGCCTTTAGGTCCTTGGGAAGGCATTTCCCACCTGCTCCTCTAAATCCATTATGCCATATTTTCAAGTGGGTTCTCCCAATTCTCCTATCAGCAGACGCACCATCTCTTACTAAATCATAATCTATTCCTAATTTTTGGCATAAATCATACATCTGGTTAGCAAAAACTACCTTAACAGTAAACCAAGCATTACTAAAGTATTTAATCATTTCCGCAACTGTGGCAGGAACAATCCTTTCAAAAGGAGCAAGGGGAAGTTGTTGTAAAACATCCTTCGCTACATTATAACTCCTCTCTGTATAGCCAACTATCTGCCTATCAGGAAAAGAAAAATCTTGGTCTGCGGTTGCCTCTGTCAAAAACTCAGGATTAAATAATATCTTATGTTGTTCGTATTGCTTCTGTAATCGCTCCGTAGTGCCTGGAATTACCGTAGATTTAATAATTATTACCTTTTCTCCCTTAATCCCTGATATAACCTCCTCTACTATGCTGGTATCACATTTTTCCTTATATGGAGTAGGAACGCAAATATAAATAAAATCTGCCTTATTGACTTCCTCTACTGAGCCCATCTTTTTATTCTTATCGTACAGAAATAATTCATAATTCGGTTTTTTTTCAAAATATCTCCTAACAGCACCGCCTACCATCCCTATTCCTATAATACCTACTTTTCTTCTTATCATATAATTGTGACTTTTGGTTCAGAAACAAACGAATTCATTAACCCCTGAACCATATAGACAAAAGCGTCTACCAAATCATCGTGAGCTTCCGACCCAAAGCCCACAAGTTGAAAAATTAAATCCTCGCACCCCCTTCTTGGAAAAACAACTGTTCCATTCTGTATATAAATAGCAACAGTCCTCAATCTTGCTCTCTTATCTGTTCCAACCTTAATACTCTTAGCAGGTAATCCAGCTCTTACCATCTCCTGAACTGCTGCTTTTTGGTAAGCAATATCTTCCACCCATAATGTTGTCAAATCACCATCTCCTACTGCTTTACTAATACTTCTTGCCTTCTCAATAGTTTCATGAAAGGTAAGCCGCTCATTCACAGGATAGGGTAAAACAAATATCTTTGGTTTTCCATTCATTATCATCAACTTCCCAGATACCATAGCGGTGTAATCTGCAGTTTCCTTTTTGCTTATAGCCAAATCAACACCAGTTCCTTTATCAAAAATTTCCACTTCTGTCGGCATCTCATCATAATATCTTATCCACTCTTGTCTGACCTCTTGTGTCTCTTCCGACAGAACACGATTCTGATACATCTTCTCAAAAGCAATTCTATTCTCTCTTCTCAATAAAAACAGTTTTTCATAAGGAAATCTCTCCTTCCAAAGAACTTTTACTCCCTTATACATCTCGTCTCTATGTTTTTTAAAGAACAAATCTGCCTCGTCTTTATCCTTGTATAATTTCTCAACCCAATCTTCCCACAAATCCAGTCTGTCCGAGTCAGAAATAATTGCCTGGTATCTTCTCCTAAAATCATACGACGGGTCTTTCAGCAATTCTGCCAGTAAATCATCTGAATGCCAGATTGTTCCTATAAAAATTAGCCTTCCGTGTGGGTCCAGAACTGGCATCAATACCTGATAAAACCAATCTTTGACTTTTTTCCTCTGCTCAGCTGTTCTTGTGTTTTCTGGGCTTAGAATATCATCGCAAATAATTAAATCTGCTCTCCTTGTTAATACAGACCCTCCCATTCCTACAGTAGAAATCGTTGCGTCTTTTAACTCTAAATTTGTCCTAGCAATTATTATTTCTCTATCTGTCCATTTTTCTGGATATTTTGGCACCAAATCTCCAGCATACTCTCTATAATTATTATCTCTTTCAATTCTTCCCTTAATCTCTCTCAAAAATAATTCTGCTTGGTCAAGTGTGTTGGAAACAATTAAAATTCTTATATTACAATCTCTAACAATTTCATTCAGGGGATAGTTTACAGAAACAGCAGTACTTTTAGCATGATTTCTGGGAGCAGCAATAACTATCTTTTTATGCCGCTTATTATCAAGAATATCATACCACTCTTTAATGTGCGGGGGATTCTTGAATTTCAGTACTTCCTCTGTCATCAACGCCGTGCTTTTCAGATACATCTTTCTCTTCAGTGCTTTCTCCAAGTCCATCTCCATCAGTTCTGTCATCAATCTCCTTACTTCTTCTTTCAAGCTCGTCAATTCTTCGTTTAAGTGCGATAATTCTTCCAATTTTTTGGTTAAGTTCTTTTTCATCATAGGCTCGCTTTTCAGTAAGATTTATCTCAGTAGGAACAGTTTTGCTTAAACCAAGCCTTGCCCACTCATCACACAATGTTCTATACGCATCTGAGGCAACCCTAACTAAGTTGATGGCAAAAGAAGGAATTGCTTTTGTCTGCTCAATAAGTTCAGAAGAATTATTAATCATTTTCTTGACGAAATTCCACAGTTCTATCCCTTCTAATGCTGGCTCGAACTGTTTTTTCAGATTTTCCTTCAGTTCGTCTGTTAAATGGCTATACTGGCAGGTCTTAAGAAGTTCATTAGGCAAGTATTTTTTTCTGTAATTATCAATTGTTCTATCGGAGGGATGATACTCCCCAGGATACCTCCTCTTCAGTTCATTCACGATAGTCTTGCTTGACCATCTCTTTTCTATTATCATTTCATCTATCTCATCCTTATGCGGGCTAAAATGAACCTTCGTAGGATAACCTGATTTCTTAACTCGCATTGCCTCCTGTAGGTTTTTTTTATCCATTATCTCTTTGCTCATAATCAATTTTTATTACTTCGTTAATATCTATCTGGTGTTCTTTGCAGTAGGAAGCCATCTCCTCTATCTTCTGCCAGTTCTCTTTTGAACACCTAATATACACGACCTTTCCACCCTTAAGATAATCAAATATCATAAAATTATATTTCAATGTATCTCCATATTCGGTAAAAATCTTATTCAATACAACTGATAAATCATCTATCGTTTTAATGTCTTTTCTGGCTTCATCAAGTTTTCTCTTCATCTCTTCGGTCGGCAGTCCCTTTCTCGCTTCTTTAACCAATCTTTTAATCTCATTTTCACTCAGAAAATCAAACATTTCTATTACCATCTCCCTACCATATTTCTTAGCCAGTTTATTCCAGAGTTCTGTAAACTTGATTGGGTCAATCTGTCCCTTGACAGTATTATCCCGCACCATATCTCTTAACATCTCGTCTCTGTTCTCATAATCCCCGACAACGCAATCAACTAAATCTTCAGGTTTTGTTCCCAATACCTTTAACGCCCAGTATCTGTGATTTCCTTTAACGATTTCATACTTCTTTTTTTCTTCGTTATACCAGCACTTAATCATCTGGTCATATCCCAGTTCTTCTATCGCTTTTACCAACGCATTAAATTTTCCCTCTTTCATCCTATTGGGATTTTCTTCCGTTGGCAACAAATCTCCAAATTTAATTTTAACAATTCTGGGTGATTTAATCGGCATATCTATTTTTCTATTCTCTTCTTTTATAGATTCAACCACTTTCTATTTTCAGGTTTAATCATCCATTTAACTGTTTTCTCTAAACTCTCTTCAAATGTTTTAGGAAGTTTCCAACCAAGTTTTTTTAATTTCTCACCAGAAAGTGCATACCGAAGGTCATGTCCTGGACGACTTTCATGCCAAGAAATCAATTCATATTTAAGCGGTTTGCCAACAACATCAGCAATAAACTTGGCAAGTGTTAGGTTGTCTATTTCTTTTTCTCCAACAATGTTGAATACTCCGCTTTGAATGTCATTTTTATTTAAGAACTCATCTGTCTTTTCCAAAATAAAACACATTGTTTGTGCTACATTTCTGGCGTGTATCCAAAACCTTGAACCTGGCTTTGTTTTTGTTTTATCAGCATGGATATAAATTTTTTCTCCTTTCAAAATCTTTTTAATACAAAGAGGAATGAACTTTTCTGGATGTTGCCTCTCACCAAAAACGTTCATCGTTTTTGAAATAACAATAGGCAATTGGTAAGTATTAGCATAAGCCCTGCAAATATCTTCTTGAGCAGCTTTTGAGGCTGAATAAGGATTTGAGGGATTGTGAGGAGCATCTTCTTTATGATTTATACCTTCTGGAGCAACTCCTACAGATTCATCCGTTGAGAATTGAACAAACTTCTTAACCTCCTTGTGTCTCCTTAACCATTCTAACATATTTAGAACCAAATTGACATTATTCTGAATAAAAGACACAGGATTAACGATTGAATTATCAACGTGCGATTCGCTGGCTAAATTTACTACATAATCTATCTCTCCAGTTTCCTTATCTATTCCTTCACTTATAGGTAAATTCAAATCAACTGTCAAAACCTTTACCCTTTCCTCATCAAATGCCTGTATATCTCTTAATCTATCAAAACCATTAGAAGCATAAGTTAACTTATCCCAAACAACAATTTCCCAATCTGTATTCTTTAAAAAATGCTCAACCAAGTGATGTCCTACAAATCCTGCCCCACCTGTTATTAAAAGTTTCATAGCTCTATTATCTTAAATAATTTTTTCTTTCTATCCCAGCCCCAAACCTCAGCCGATATTTTTAATTTGTTTTTTCTCAAAAATTTATTAACCTTTCTCCTTCTAGCACTTATATTGTTTAATGTGGTCAGCTGAATAAATCTTGTTTTATCTTTTTTGACAGCAACTATATCAAACACTCCAAAAATATCTATTTCCTTTCTATACTTTACCCTGTAAGGATACCAAGCCACCCAGTTTCCAGCCTTCAACAATGTTAGACATTTTTTTCTAATAAGTCCTTCTTTCATTTCCTTCTCCACCATTGCAAATCTGCAACAAATCTTGACAACTAAGGCTTTCTTTTGAATCTCAACTCTTTTTCTAAGGTATCTTGATAACCAATTTCTTTTACAGCTTTAATCCAATCAAATTTATTAAATCCTTTATAGCCCAATCTTTTAATATCAATTCCATAGACGCTGTATTTCTTGAACATCTCTCTTAATTCTTGAAAGGTAAATTCTTTTGGCTTTCCTGCTTTTTCCAAGACTTCCTGTGCGATTTCTACCAATCTTCTTTCTGGTTTATAGTTTCTCAATATCTTCTTAACCCATTGTAATACATCCTCACTATTCTTGTCAATATCCCACTCATTTTCTATCATCTTGCGGTATTTTTCTACCTTATTTTTCATTTCTTGGGGATTTCTAATAAATTCTTTGACAAGCAAGTATGCTTCATTCAATCCTTGATATCGATAGGGATATTCTGGAAAGAATTCTTGCACCCAATTTTCTTTTGGCAAAATTCCAACCTGTCCTAAATATACTTGTTCAAAAATACTATTAGCGGTTTCGGTCTCATCAATCGCAGAAATAAATAAATGACACCGACTTGCTACTTTGTAAAATTCATCTTGGGGCAATGCATGATGGATTTCCACTGGCATCCCCCTTTTCATCATTTCTTTTAATTTTCTCATTACCGCTGTTCCTGTTCCACTACTTGGCGTTGTGATAACGAGTTTTATCTTTTCTCCAGAGCTAAACACTTTATCAACCACATCTAATACAAACATCGGATTATAATGCGTCGCCATTCTATGAGCATAATTTACTATAAACGTATCTCCAGCTTTGTAATTATTTCCTGCGGCAAAATTTTTTAACCTCTTAATATCAACCCCAAACAGATTAACAGCATGGCTTTTCTCCATTATTTCTTTAACCCAAAACGGTTTCAGGTATTTCTGGGCGATTTCAAAACATCTCTGAGCGTGCCTTTTATTCTGAAAAACATTATACCCAGACAGCCAACCTAACGTGCAGGTAAATTCATACTCGTCCAGAATTGTCTTAAACCTTCCCTCTTTTTTAGCAATAAACTGGGCAAAATTGATATAAGGCACCCTTGCTTTTTCTTTCTTCTTACTTTCCAAAATCATCTTAATCCAAGCAGTCACTTGTGTTTTGTCTGATAAGACAACATCATAATACTTTTCCCCCCAATCAACATTAAACAAGTTAAATATCTCTCTCGGAATCAAGATTTTTTCATCGTGCTGTTCGCGAAACGCTTCCACATAAATTTTCTCAATTCTGGGGTGATTTATGATTTCTTCTTCTTTATACGGAAAGTTTCTCGGCAATAAAAAATAAACATAAATGTTCGGGTCAATATCAACCCAATGTCTCAAAATAACCTTCATCACATTATAAATACTGCAACCATTGTGATTCCCACTGTTGCTAAAAAATGGAATATACAATATCCTCATCTTATAATAATTTCCTGTATCTTCTTTCTTCTTCCTGTCGTTTCAAAATTGCCAATCTGATACTTGACCTTTATGCCTCTAAAATACTGCCTTTCAAGAACATTTCTTAGGTTTTCCTCTAAATAATAAGGACTGGTTTTCACAATCAATTCTTTCTCCGCTGGGTCATAAATTATCTGCCATCGGTCAACCCAAGCACTATCCTTAAAAAACTGATAGAAAAATCCAGTGGGCAGGTAATCACCATTAGGCAGTCTCATAGTTTCTTCTGCCCTTCCCTTTATTGCAATTATCTTTCCGTTTTCTACTTTTACTATATCCCCCATTCGGTATCTCCAAAACGGCGTAGCATAATTTCTCGGGTCCGTTACAAAAATTCCATATTCGCCATCAGGGGCTTCGTGTAATTTATACATTTTTTTGTCAGTAGCAACAAAGATTTCCAAGTAAGGATTGGACTCATAATAATCTATACCTGGTAACTGGTGAGCAATCTCGCCAAATTCAGAGCAGCCATATCTATCATATACAGAACAATTAAACGCTTCTTCAATCATTTTCTTGTGCTTTTGGTTTACCATTCCTGCTCCAGTTACTATCCATTCAACTTTTGGCATTTTAATCCCGTGTTCCAGAATAAACTCAGCCATTGCTATTAATCCTCCAGCATATCCTTCAATTAATTTTGGCTTATGCTTCTGAATAAACCTAACATAATCAATCATTTTTTTCTTGCCAGAGACCATATCAAAATAGGAAATAAAATGCTCACGATTGACAATTCTCCACAACTTTTCTTTTAGCAATTGAATTTTTGTATGTCCAGTGGTCGGATACCAAAACCTTACAAAGCTATCTCCCTTTTTATAACCTATCTGGCGAAATCTGTAATCAACCAGGGCAAATCTTGAAGCCATTGCTCTACTATCAACCCAGAAATGAAAAGGCTTACCAGAAGAACCGCTTGTTCTAACCTCCTGAACCTTTTTACTTTTTGGAAATGAAAAAAAGAAACCCTTTAAGGTCTCTCTGTCTGTATATCCTCTCTCTACAATACCAGGATAATTCTTGCGAACATACTCGTTGAATTTTTCTAACCTATTAACAAAACTACCGCTGTCTAAAAATTTATACTCATCTAAATACTCATCATAATCAAAGCACCAATGCGTGAGATTAAAAACAAACCTATTCATAAAAAATCACCTCATCTTTAATTGTTTTATAATACGGTCTAAAGAATTGAAACATTCCCAACTGGTCCCGATAGATTGTATCAAATATCTTCCACTTTTTATAAACAACATCATCGCTCAGTAGAATTCTTGTAGATTTCGAATACTTCCTGTAGATATACTTCGCTCCTTTCCATTCCTTTCGTGCCCAGTAATAAGGGATTTCTCTATAATATCCATCTCCATCTATTCTGGAAATAAGATTATGCAGGGCATCTCTGTATCCTTGCGGTAAATACAGAGATGCCCCAACAGAATCTTTTCTTATCCTTTCAACTAATTGCTGAAAACTGATTCTATTCTTCCTCTCCCAAATCTTTTCCATATCGCTCTCCTTTTCAAAGTCCCACTTTTCAAGATTTTTATAACCATAGCAGATATTCTTTATATTCCCAAATTTAGCCAGTAAAAAACTTTTGTTATAATTCTTGGGAGTAATAGAAACGGTAATAATCAGGAACTCCTTATCAGGATTTAGCAGAATAAACCCTCCCATTCCCAACCAAGCGTCGTCTGAATGTGGCTCAACAATTACGATTTTTCCAGCTGTTTTCTGAGGAACCATTGCCCTATACTATCAATTTCGCTTTTTAGGTAATTAAAAATTCTTTTATCCTTTTCCTCTTCTCTATCCTTTCCCCATCCTCTACCATACCATTCTCTTACTTTCCCTGTTCCTATTTCTTTTTTCACATCTACACTACTTCTTTGTGCCCAGATTACCCATTTTAGCGTTTCTTCTACATCTTCTTTTGGATATTCCTGCCTACAAATTTTCTTCACCTCTGGCTTTCTCATTAAAATTGGAAGGAGAGGAGAGCAATGGAAATCAACCGCCTCTATTAAAATGTCTCTTACAGTTGCTCTTTCAATTCTTTCGTATTCTAATTGAAAGGTTGGAAAATACTTTCTTAATCTTTCAGCATTCCACTCTTTTTTGAGAAATCTCTTTGCCCAGATATTAAAATAATGGTTCAGCATCACTATATCTCCCTTCATCCCACCTATTGATGCTCTGAATTTTACTGCCAATACCAGTTCCTGCTCTTTTTTGGGAAGTTTAAAAATATCCTGAAAATGCTCTTTGACATACTCTGCAGCCTCCTTTTCTTCCTGATTGTTCCATTCTCCCTCATTCTCATCCACCCAATTATCCCTCCATTCGCTTTTCGCCACTTCAGCCACCTGATTGATAATTAAATTTTTCTCTTCTATCGTCAACCTGTTTCCTTTTTTAGAAATCTTTTTTACCATCTCCTTCAATCTATCATAATTGTAATGAAGCAATCCGTCCTCTAAAATTATTACCATCCATCTTCTCAAAAATTGCATTTCATCCTCTTCCAGTAGAGATTTTGCAACTCTTACTGCTTTTTCTGTTTTATTTCTTCTTACTGCTTTCTGGAGGGCTGATTTTAATAAAGAAATTGAGAACCTCATAGTTTTGCAACCTTTATTTTTTTGCGACCTTTTTTGGTTTTAAGGAGTTTTCCTTCTCCCAACCTTTTTGATTTTTTTAGTTTTTGAGATTATAGCATAGTTAAAAAGGGTTGTCAAGAGTAAGAAAAATACAGAAGTGCCCTGAAAGCTGAGAGAAAGGAACACTGCCTTTATCCACAGAAGCAGTTTTTTCAGAAGCGGTCGCACGGTGCTGTGGACACCTTTTTTTACTTCTGCCTATTCTCTCAGCTCTCAAAGCACTTCCTTCTTCTTGCTATTTCCAATAATTTCTCTTTTTTATCTCCACTGTATCTACTAAGGGCAAGCCTTTTACAAAAGCAGTTTAGGTTTCTATCTCCTCTATGAATTTTTCTGTGGCAATCTATACAAATCGTTACCAAGTTCCAACCTCCATCCCTGTCCCTATCAAAATACTCACTCCTAAAAAAGCAGTGATGAGGAACGGGCTCAAGCCTGGAACCATTGCCACAAATAACACAACGCTCCTTATCTCTAAAATAGACATCTATTTTTGTCCTTTCATTTACCATCTAATTAAATTACCGTAGATAGGTTTCGCTGAATTCTTTTAGTTTCTGTTCTTTGCTTTTGTAATACTCCCCCATATCCCTTGCTCGCAAATATCTATCCTGGTCATCCAATTTTTTAAATTTAGCCTGGACTTTGCGAGCAGACCTTGTTATGTTTTCTACACCAGTTAGACGATAAAGCCACATCTCTTTAGTAACCACCTGAGACAATCCATCGTACCTTTTCCAATACTCCCAAATCAACTCCTTGCGTTTCTTTACACTTCTTAACTCTGGTTTTTCCTCCAGTAAACACTTAATGTTTCTTTCAATTTTAGAGAGAAAAATGTTTATATTATTGCCTTGTTGCCCCTTCCTCATAATCCACTGTCTATATCCTCTACTAATTTTTTATACAACACCTGCCAATTCTCGTCAACATTTCCGTCTTCAAAAGCTAATTCCTTTAACCTTTTTCTGATTTTCTTTTTTATTTGATTTATTATTTTTTGTTTGGTTATAGGTTGTTTTTTAGGCATTTTGGCATATCTTTTTAAAAAATCAATAATCTTTATCCACATCTCTTTTTGTTTTTTGTAACTCAATAAAAATTCCATAGACACAAATTTCTTACCAAAACTTCGGCTATCTCCTGGAATAATTCCATTTTTCATCAATAAACCAATCTCTCTTTTTAAAGCCTGTACCTCTTCCCACGATAATATACTCTTCTTTTTCTTTTCTTTTTTCATAGATTTTCTTCCAGCCATTTTGCTTGGTTTTGTTTAAGTTTTCCTAATACTTTATTCGCCCACACTCTACTTTTATCTTTATCTTCTTCAGGTAATTCTGAATAAGGTTTCCAGTTTTCAGTCCACTTCCTTTCCAACCGAGAAAGAAAACCATCCGCAAAACCTTCACACCTAACCCACTCTTCCAAAATACATCTTGTCCAACTTTCTAATTGTTTATGTTCTAATTCTGCTAATTCTTCTCTTAATTCTTTGGTTGTTTCCTCTATAAAGCGTTGAATACTATTTTTAAATAACTCCACTATCTTATCAATCTCTTCATCCGTCAACTTCAGATAACCTGTATCTCCTTTTCTTTTTGGCGGGACGCTGACTATTTTTATTATTTCTGTTCTTATTTTGTTTTTTAGAGGTTGTTTTTTAGCCATTGTCTTACTTTTAAATTCAATTTTCTTTTTCTAATATCTTCCTTATGCCAAGTTTGGGGTGTCCATAAATTCCAAGGGCTTAATTGATTAACCCAATTAAGAAATCTTTTCCATTTTTCCCAATCTATTTTGTTTCTCATAGGTTTCCTTTCAGCCATTTTACTTAATCTTCAAAATTTTCTTCAACGCTTTCTTCCTGCACCGAGAATGATAATATACATCTCTTATAATCTCATAGTCAACAGGCTCTATATACTTATCCGTCTCAGGATTGTAATAAATTGGTTCTCCACATCCCCAACATATTCTTCCTGTTTCAACTTTTTTTAGAGGTTGTCTTTTAGCCATTGTTGTTGTTTTTGGTCAAGTTTTTTAAGACACTTCTTAATACCATCCCCTTCTCTTACATCGTCTACAGGAACAACTTCGCCTGCTTTATAGGGTTTCGTTCCCTCTATAAACCGCTCAAACGCCTCTCTTACCACATCGTCTATTATTCTTTCTGTTCCTACTGGGACAACTTTATCAGCGATGCTTTTTTTAACGCCTGCAAGGTTTAGTATCATATAGAGGTGCTTTTTTATTTCTTTTTTGATGTTCTGATTTGGCATAGATTTATTTAGTTCAGATAGATTATAATTTATCTATTTCTTTCAGTAATCTATTATATTTCTTAAATTTTTCTTTCATCTCTTCCTTCACATCTCTTCTTCCTTTCTCATAAGCGTCTTCCATATCTCTCTTGTATTGGGAAGTTGCTTCGTGTTGTCCTGCCTCAAAACCTTCTTGGTAGGCTTGATTTAAAAGTTGACGAATAAAAGATTTAAGTTTCTTTACAAATTCTCTTGGATTGTCTTTATAAAGTTGGCAAATTTCACCTTTCTTGTTTGGCCAAATAAACTCTTTCTCAAACTCTTTTTCCCAATTCTTAATTTTCTTTTCTTTTTTGGTCATAGGTTTTTTTCAATCCCTGTAAAATCGCTAATCTGTTTATTTTGAAAAATAAGTCCCAATCCCAGTTTATTTCAAAATTCAAGGATTTGAAATAATCCTTTGGTAATTTAATTTTCTTTTCTTTTTCCATATTTTTTAATCCCCTACCAGCCATTGTATACTCCAGTTGCGCCCTCACTGAAGTTTTTGTTCTGGTAGGCGGTCTGGAAGATACCTCCAGCACTTTCTCCCGACAGAAATCTGCCGAGCGGGGATTGTTTATTTCTCTAATAACTCAGGATTTTCAAAAATATTGCCTATAACCTCAATTTTAATAGTGTGAGCAATACCAAAATTCAAACCTATAAAACCTGCAAATAAATTTCCCCTTACTTTTTTCTTACTTTCCCAACAAACCATTTGTACTCTATGAATTGGATAAGAGGAATTAGTTATCGGATTAACATACTCACCAGTTATTCTCACTATATCGCCTTCGTACACTTCTTTTCCGTTTCTATCGTGTAAGCCAGTGTATTGCATTAAAATAAAATTATCAGAAAAATCTTGTCCATTCAATCCATTGTAAAGTTTTCCATCTAATCCCATATAAATCCTATCAGGACTTACTCCCTTGTAAAACATTTTCTTATTATCTTTATCCCAAATCCTAAACTTAATCTCTCTTTTTGGTAATTCAATTTTTTTTGTCATAAATCTTGACTTGATAAAAGAATATAGGATGCTGCTATTAAATTCGCTACCGTTAGAACAATCCAAGTCCAAAACCAAACTGGGTCATTTCTTAAATTAGCCATTATTAAACTATTCCAAGAAGCGATAAAATAGCAAAGGAATTCAATTTTTTTTGTCATATTGTTTGGCTACAAGTTCTTTTATCTCCCGATGGGCTCTAAAATAACCAATCTGATAACCGATATTAAAACCAATTACAAGGGCATAAAATATAATCAACGCTATACTTACTGAGTCAAGATGAAAATTGAAGGACATAATTTTATCTTTTTTCCAATTCCTATGTTTCTCCGTTAATATACAAATGACCTTTTCTATATTAACTCGGTGAGGTAAAAATCCACCTATCCACCCAGTAAAATATCAATCCTCCTACCAAGTTTGCTATAACCGTTTGCCATAATCCTGCTCCTAATAAGTGAATTACTAACCATAATGTTGGGGTTGATAATTGCCATCTCAAGAGGTAAAGGAGTAATCTTTTCATTTCTCCTCTATCAAATATTTCTCTAAAACTTCCAACCTAAAGCCTCTCACCTCTACCCAGTTTTTCAAATGACCTTTCTTGACCTCCGTGGCGAACTCTTTTGTCGCACACTCGGGATCAAAAGCACATTCATCTGGAATATGCCTGTAATGATAAGAATTATACATAAATACTCCTCTATCGTAAGTTCCATCTTTGTTGATATGGATTGCATATCTGTTTAGTTTGCTACCCATATCGGCAATCATCAAAGTAATAGTAGGGTTCAGACCTTGTTCTTTTGCTACCCTTGCTATAATTTCTGCCGTTGTTTCGTGCTTGGGTTCTAATTTGACAATTGGTGCTGGACTATCTACTAAAGCCAGAAAAGAATTAATAGCAATATACATAGCATAACCAGTTAATCCGCCTAAAAGAACAAGAAGAAATATAACTTTAATCTCGTTTCTCATAGTTATGTGGATAAGTGGTGGATAAGTAGTGGATAAGTAGTGGATAATGTGTTAATTTTGGACCTTTTCGCCACTTAATTTATATAATATAATATAAATATATATAATATATTACTACTAATACGAAGAAACTACTCGCACATAAACCTATAAGGACAATACCTACAATGCTTACCTATCTTTTTAGGAAATTCTCCTTTTCTAATCTTCTGGATAATAGCCTGAGCATACTCAACAAGATACATCTTCTGTCCCATATCCCTTATTGTAGGTTGAGCATCAAACAGCGGTTTCTTAACTCGTTTAACAAGAAAATTATAGATAAATCCTTTCGGTTCTTTACCAAATAGTTTTTCATAAGCCATCCAATAGACAGTAGCCTGCATATCAGAATCAATGTCTTCTTCTCTCCAAATACTAGTCGTAACTTTGTGGTCAACTATAAATCCATCTGTAGTTATTAAATCCATTATTCCAGATACGGGGATGTCTATTTTTTTACCACCGAGAGGGCAATCAAGGTTTACATTGAATTTATATTCCACCTTTTTTCTATCAACATTTAGATAAGGTCTGTCAGGACCATTAAAATAATGGTGGAGCATATTCAACCCAACTTTACCTTCTTTTTCTATTGATTCTTTGTTCTTTAGCCTAACATCTGCTGAAGTTAACTCTTCAATAAACACCTTCTCTGCTTTATCTGGATTATCCTCTCTATAAAATACTTCTAATGCTGAGTGAATAGCTCCACCAAAAGCCATTGCAAGCGATTTCGGTCCCTTTATTTTCAAAACATACTGGTAGTAATACTTCATCGGGCATTCTTCGTACAACTTCAACCGTGAAAAACTAAAATACTCCATACTCTATTTCTTTATTCCTAAACGCCTTGCCTAAAAATCTTAGCTGCTGCTCATTAAGTTTATCCTTCAGTCCAGATATTTTCTGTTTAATTTTGTTTAACTCTTTCAGGTCTTTTGCTTGTCCAATCTCTTGCAACAACTCTGCAATTTGCTGCATCTCCTTTGTGGTAAGCACGTCCATTTTCACCTCTTCAGGTATTACCTCTCCTCCATTTTCTATTTCCTCAACAGAGGTTAATCCTATACCAGTAGCCAACCTCATTGCCCGATTAGTGGCTCTTCTAGCAGCCATGCTGTTAAGGAACGGTCTGATACTTGACATCCTAATATTGGTTGCACTTGCTTCTCCTATATCCTTAAAGATACTTCCGTCGCCGAACTCAACAATACCTACAAAAAATGCAGGGGCTTCTACCTCCAGAGACACAAATTTTTCGCCTTTTTGTTCCAGTGGATATGCTTCAATCCTTTTAACACCATTGTGATTTTTGGCAACCTGAAAGGTTTTATTAAGTAATCCAATAGTGTTAATATACAATTTTCCACCCAGAACAGTTATTCCACTAACTGGAATCTGCAAACTTAATGCTGTCTTGTAAACAGAGCGTAATTCTTTGATTTCTGCTATTTTTGCATCAGACAGTTCTTTAATTTCCAAAAAGCGTTGAAGTTCCTTAATAACTTTAACATACCGTTCCTTGTCATAAGCCAATTCCATTTCATCCCTAATCTCATTTATTCTCTGAATAACACTTTGAACAGTAGCCTTACGAGCAACTTGTTTATCCATATTTTTTTTGCGACCTAACAATTATTTTGCGACCTTTAGTTTGTGGGATAAAAAGATTCAATATACCTTATTATCTCGCTCCCACAGACAAGATAATACGGAGTTTTCCCTAATCCAAAATCTCTTGCTCTCAACCTGTTTTTTCTGATTAATTTTAGAACCAGATAATAATCTCCTTTGCCTTTTGAATTACAAATCCAGTTATTCTGAGCAATTTCTCTTGGTCTATACCACCTTTCAGGATTTATTTCCTCTATTATTTTGTTCATACTTCCTATAGTATACACGATTAGGAAATACTTGTCAAGAGTTGAAAAAATCACTAAAAGCAGTAAAAATCAATACAATCGGTTTTTTGTCTTTTCATTTCCTCTCTAATGTCCTCAATTATCTCCCTTGCTCTTTTAACCTCTTCCCAGTTAATATCTCCCGTGCTTCCCTTAACATCCATTGCTATCTGATTTTCAATCGCCTCTAAATGACTTTCGCATATTCCTAAAATTCCGTATCCGTCCATATTTAATTGTTCCAGCAATCCTTCCCTATCAAGCAAATCCCTAAAGTATTCATCGTGCCAGAGATTAAATATCTCGCCACCGTGCTCTATTTTTTTAATTGGGTATGCTCTTACTGACATATTACTTTATTTTTATTTATACCCGACCTTTTTTTATAGCGTTATTGCCCTTGTGAGCGTCTTTTGAGGGTAAGGTTGATAAATTATATTAACCGAAGCCGTTTAATCATAAGATTTCTCTATTTTATTTTTTAGGATAGAACCAGAGGTTTGTCCATAATCCGCTTCCATACTTTCCCTTTGGCAAGTGCTCCAGATAGTCCTTAAACTCCTCTAACGTTTCTACCTTTCTTTTCCATCTTTTAATCTGGGGGTAATAATACTCGTATCCATCTTCAAAAAACTGGTATTTCTTTAGAATTTCCTGAACCCTCTTCATATCATAATTATCATATTTATACTCCCCTTCATCATCCTCAGTCTTTGGCTTGTTTTTATCTACTATTCTAATAACAGCGTGAATTTCAAAATCATCTAAAACCTTCTCAATCGGTTTAGCATTTTTAATTGCTTTTCTGTAAAGAGCAATATAATCCTCTATTTTCCAGTATTCTGTTCCATGCCAGCCAACTCCCCGCTGTAAACCACCACCCTCTGTTGCTCCTCCCCTTTCTCCAATAACATACCATAACTGATACTCCCAGCCATAGGCTACTAAATCCCAGCTTCTATCTCTTAGTCCAGTTTTAGGGTCATACACATTACTATCTCCCTGTTTAATAAGTAAAAGATAATCTGGTTCAAAGCTATCATTCTCTTTATCAATATACACTTTTCGGTTATATTCTATTGTATAAGACATATTTGGTTATAGACATTAGTTTGAAATGACCTTTTATGCTTCTATATTTGCCCGTGTTGAACTTTTCTGGGTCAAGGTGATGTTTTATATGTCGTCGGGCTGATATGAGCAAATACATAGCTTTTTAGAGGCGGACAGGTGAGCCCAACCTGGTTCAGAACCCTATCCGCCTCAACCTTACTCAACGAGTTCGCTTTAATAATCTCAACTATCTTTCCCTGTTTAACGCCTCCGTATTTTTTAATCTCGCTCTGAATTGCTCTTATTGATTGAATTTCTCGTTCACTCAGCATATTTATATAGTTTCAATCAATTCTCCGAAGTAAAAAGTTGCGATTTTTCCATTTGGGATTACTGCTATGTTTTTATTATTGTATTCTCTCACCCTTAAATCTTTCCCACTTAAGTTCTTGATGTAGATATAATCGCTGAAAAACAACTCAAAGTAATGCTTCCTAGTCATATCAACCTCATTGCTTCTGTTCATCAAAAACCTTTTCAATGGATGCTCGTAAAATCTGAAATAATTTCCTTCCTCATCCTGATAATTAAACTCTGCTACCCTATCAAATTCTCTAATCTTTTCTTCAAAACTCATTCTGTCCTTAACTTCCTTTAGTTTACTCACTGCTAATCTATAATTCCCTACTCTTTGTAATGTTTGGCTATCTTTTGGGCTTCCATACATATCGCCATTAAACTCGCAACTTTCAATCACCTTATCGTTTAGGAATAAATAAAATGTTCCTCTTGTCATAATTTTTATTTCAACATTTTAATCCGACCTTTTAATATATTCTTTCAATACCTTTTTTACTTCTCTTGCTCTTTCTCCTCGCCAGTGATTAAGATTAGACAAAACATATAACAACTGAACTCTCATTTCTTCTCCTACCATCATCTTTCCAGTTGGCTTATGTTTAATTCCTATTACAGGAATAACTTTATTTAATACCTTGCTATAGGTTTGTCCAGATACTATTTCCCCTTCTGTAGCATTTCCCATTCTTAAAGCAGCGTCAGCATAGGTTTTGGCATATTCGTTATTGCTTTCCTTGATAACTGCTTCTAATGCTTGTCTTAATGTCATAATTCTTTATTTCTATTATTTTTGCGACCTTTGATTTTGCCCTTTACTACATTAACCTGTGAGAAAGGACGAAAGAGCAGGAGCCTTACGCTATTTCATAAACCTTCCAAATATAATGGCAGCTGGGATATAACCATATCTCCAGACATCCTTTCGTTTTAATCTTCCAAGCATCTCTACAATTTCTGGGAATTCTTTTTTCATCCACCTCAAATCCAGCTTACCTTTGTTGTATCTTTCAACATATTCCTTCCAATCTTTTTCTCTTGATTTCAATCTTTCTTGAATAATTGTCAATGTGTGATTAATCTTTGATTCTGTGGGGTCTCTTCTATAAATACCTCTTGCTGTTTCTGCGATTTCTCCTTTTTCAATATCCCTGATTGCCTCTTCCGTATCTTCCATATTTTTATACCACTGAAACAAATCTTCCGATAATTTATACCTGTCAATCTGCTGCCATTTTTTCCTGTTTTTATATTTTACTTGAAAATAAGCCATAACTTTGGCAAATGATAGAGCTACCAGAATGAGATGCCCCAAACTGATAGCCCTATCACTGCATCTCATTTTTAATCCGACCTTTTTGGTTTTTACAAGTTTTCCTTCTTGTGTTTTTTAAGAACTACACCTCCCATTCTCCATCTTCATTCTGAATTGCTCCGTGCATCTCAGCCCAATCATTAACATCCTCATCTAGTTTAATTCCTTTTCTGATACAAGCAGGGACATCATATTTCCTTTCTTCTCTCTCCATTCTTTCAATTTCGTCTGTAATTCCAGCCATCTCATTCGCAAATTCTCTACTAAGAAAATCAGAATAATCTGTATCTTTCATTTTTATTTCCCCTTCCCCTGTCTTCCTGTTAAGGTTAATGAAAAATTCTCCATATCCATTTTCATTCTTCACAAAACACTTATACAAATCCCAATTTCCTTTCCCAGAGAAGCCATTTTCAGTTTTCGCCACTCCTTCTCCTAAAAGTATGTATTTAAACTTCATATTTTTATTTTATTTGTTCTTTTTGGTTTTATGCTCTTTTCCTTGAGCCGACCTTTTGTTTTATTCAAAAATCTCATCTAATTCTGAAAACATCTTTTGTATTTCCTTGTCTTCTAATTTCCCCTCCCATTCTGCATTTTTCTCGTCCCTGTCTCCTTTTTCTAAATACTTATCTAAAATACATCTTACTTCTTCATCGTCGTGTTCATCTTTTATTCTTTCTCCGTTAAGGGAATAATAATATCCGCTTCCGTAAATTTTTGATAGAACTGGTACTATATCCGAGATAAATGCGTAGATTTTCTTTTTCATAACTTTATTTGTTTTTGTTTGAGTTTTTACTTCTTCTCTGAAGCGACCTTTTTTGAGGGTTAGCCCCTCGTCTCTCCCTCCTGCTCCTGCGAGGAAGGAGAGCCAGAAGCCAACTACTCCCGAAATCCCAACTCGCTACTATTAAGCAACCATCTCTCAATCCTTGCGTAATCGCCTCGTGGATTATTTTCAGTAGCAGAGTTAGGAATATCCTGTAGCCTCTCTGCCAAATCTGTATTTTCCTGCAACCAATCAACTATTTTTAACAATTCTTCTTTAGTCATAATTTTTTAATGATTGTTTTTTTTTCTCTAATGGTTTTTACAACTTTCCCTTGTTGCGACCTTTTTTAATTCTTATTATATTATAGCAGATTTAAAAGAGTTGTCAAGGGTTTGGATTTTCTTTTTCTACCTTTATTATAGCATAGTTAAAAAGAGTTGTCAAGGGTAAGAAAAAGAAGTAAAAAATGGAAAGGTTCTGTTGATTTTGTTTTACTCATATTGAATTGTAGCATAGTTAAAAAGAGTTGTCAAGGGTAAAGATATTTCTTTTTCTGTTTATAGAATAGCAAAATAAAAAAGGGTTGTCAAGAGTAAGACAGCCCTACCTACATTTACAAATTTGTCTATTTCTCAAATCCTTCTAAAATTTCATCAAACTGCTCATCGTAAAATTGTTCATCGTAATCTATTTCTTCAAGCGTTCCACAAACCTTGCTTGTTTTTCGTTTCTTTTTATGTCTGTGATAATACTCCCTGTTGTATTTTCTTTTTTTCTCTATCTGTTCTGGAGTTAGTTTCTTTTTCTTGGGGGAATAATCAAATTTCAAACCATACAAACAACCTGGACAATATTCTGCTTCTGCGGAATTGTAGATTGCTCCACATTTTGGGCAAACAATATACTTATCCCCACCTTTAACAATAACCTTTCTTCTTGGCATTTCTTTTCATTATACCTCTTTTGTCAATAAAAAAACCGCCCGTAAAGGCGGTAAAACCTCAAGGTTTTTACAGGCACACTCCTGCTTACAATTATGACGAAAAACCAGGTCTATTGTTGCACCTTCTTTTTTTCTGTTCTTTTAACGAACAAAGCCCAAATCCCTGCAGCGTTAATAACAACTTGGTAAAACGACTCCCACAATCCTTGATTAACTAATACTTGATAAATTAACGCTCCTCCAAAAGAAAACAAAACCAGCGTTCCCAATACCGCTATGTCCTGCCATTTCTCGTCAATATACTCCTTGTAGAGTTTCTTGATTACTTGAACTAACAGGGAAATTATTGTTCCGACAAAAAATTCTTCTACCATAGGTTTTTAATTATGTTTTAGTTTACGACCTTTATTCATTGCAAACCCCCCAGCACCTTTCAGGGGGCAGGTAAATATCGTATCCGCAATAACAGCCATTGTTGCTGTCAAGCCAGTTTAAGGCTAAAAACAGCCCTGCGTATATGACTATTATAGCGGTTATTATGATGATTGTGTAGATTATCTTATCCTTCGTTGTCGCTTCCATTGCTATAAACTTAATTATGTTTTGATTAACGACCTTTTGGTAAGTTTTTCCAATAGCACTCTTATTGCTACTATCAGTCTTTTAAGAACGCCAACGGTTTTTAGAACCGTAGGATAGTATTCATTCGGCATATCAATCAGCGTCCACGGATTAAAAACAAGGTTTTTATCAAAATACTCCTTGG